>Ga0207707_10000605_pt1 | contig 36107 bp, 36 predicted proteins | sample KBSC83BmetaG_FD_184336 | JGI IMG/M metagenome (GOLD analysis project Ga0207707, IMG submission 184336) | Corn rhizosphere microbial communities from Kellogg Biological Station, Michigan, USA - KBS C8-3B metaG (SPAdes) (version 2) | ecosystem: Host-associated > Plants > Roots > Rhizosphere ... | reverse complement strand
ACGCCAGCCGCCGTAGTGAAGACCTTTTGACATAAGCCTTTGATTTACAACGAGTGGGTATCTTCAAAACCCGCCAATCCGCGAAGACGGGCTAAGCCGGCAACGGCCGCACCTTGAGCGCGCCGCGCAGGCCGAGCGCGGTGCCGGCCAGGATGCCCGCAACCGCGACAAAGGATGCCAGCGCCAGGGTCGAGATGCCCGTCAACCCCTGCCCGACCGAGCAGCCGAAGGCCATCACGCCGCCAATGCCCATCAGCGCGGCACCTCCGGCCGAGCGCAGCATATGCTCCGGCGAGCGGTAGCTTTCGAGTTGGAAGCGTCCGGTAAGCAGTGCCGTCACCAGGCTGCCGGCGAACACACCGCCGACGGTGGCAATGCCGAAGTTCAGCGTCGAACCCGTCGACAGCATGACATATTGCAGGCCGTCGGCAATCGGCGCGATGAAGGTGAGCGACGTCACCGGCACCGGGTTGAAGTCATCGGCGCCGAGATGGCCGGTCGCGTACCAGCCCGCGGCGATCAAAAGGCCCATCGCGACGCCGGCCGCGATCTGGCCGATTGAACGGCGAAAGCGACGGTGTGCGAAGGCAAAGATGATCAGCGCCGCGCTGACCAGCGAGGTCGAGAACATCCGCCCATAGACCTCGTCGAGGCCCAAGCTCGATAGCAGCGCCGGCAGCGTGGTGATCTTTGCCGTGAGCTGCGTCACCTGCACGACCGCGATCCGAGCCGGCGCGATCAGTCCCTTCAGCGTCATCTCGGCAAAGATAGCGAGCACGATCACCACCACAAGGGAGCGGAGATTGCCCTTGCCCAGCAGCACCAGCGCGCGCGAGCCGCAGCCGTTCGACAGCACCATGCCATAGCCGAACAGCGTCCCGCCGAAGAACATCACCGGCGCCGAGAACGACGGCTGCAGATAGATTGACTTGCCGAGATCGACCGCGCCGCGCGCGGCGAGCAGTTGCGAGGCCGCAATCGCCACCCCCATGGCGAGCGCATAGGTTCGCACCAGCCTTCCGTCCCCCTCGGCCCACCAGCCGCGCAGGCCGCTCATCATGCAGAAGCCGGAGAGCAGCCCGATCGAGCCATAGAGCAGGCCGATGATGAGGCCGGACAGGACGGCGATGGTGTTGGGATTCATGGGTGCTCCCTCGTCATTGCGAGCGAAGCGAAGCAATCCAGAAATCTAGCCGCAAAAAACAGTCTGGATTGCTTCGTCGCTTCGCTCCTCGCAATGACGATTTCATTCGGTTCACGGCTTCAAGATAACCCGGTCACGCGATGAACCCGCCACTGCCACAAAGGCGCGCTTGGCCTCCTCGAGCGGATAGATCGCCGCCGGATCGATCGGAAACGGCTTCAGCTTGCCGCCGGCAAAACCCGGCGAGAGCTCGCGCAGCACGTCGCCGGTCGCGATCGACGACAGCCCGAGCGTGTCGATGCCGACATAAGTGTGCTGCCCGCGATAGAACTCGAGGATGTTGAACTGCACGATGCGGTCGATGGCGGCGATCAGGATCTGGCGTCCGCGCAACGCCAGCGATTTGTGCGCGGCCTGGAAATACGGGTCGCCGACCGTGTTGAAGACGATGTCGACGCCCCTGCCATCGGTCAGCTCGCGCGCGCGGGCGGCGACATCGGTCGCCGAGGCGTCGATCACGTCCACCGGCGAGTTGGTGTGCCCCTCATAGGCTTCCGCCTTGCGCGTCACGCCGATCGCGCGCGCGCCGTGCCAGGTCGCGATCTGCACTGCGGCCTGACCGACCTTGCCGGTGACGCCCATGATCAGCACGCTCTCGCCTTGCTTGGGAATTCCGGCGCGGCGAAAACCTTCCATCGCGGTGACAAAGGGAACGCCGATGCCGGCCGCTTCTTCCCACGAAAGGCCCTTCGGCTTCTCGACGACAGCCGCAGCCTCCACGGTGAGATGCGAGGCATGGGTGCCGTCGCGGCGGATGCCGAGATCGCCGGAGGAGCCGAACACCTCGCGCCCGATCGTGCTGGACGGACCATCGATCACCACCCCGGCATAGTCACGGCCGGAGGTGCGCGGAAACACGGCGTAGGGCATCAACCCGGTCGCGGCCTTGACGTCGGATGGATTGACGGCCGCGGCCCTGACCTCGATCAGCACCTCATTGGCCGCGCGCGACAGCGTGCGCTTCTCGACCGCGGGCGCGAGCGCCGCCGCGTTTTCCGCCTTGGCGTTGAGCCGCACGCAACGGGCTTCGACTGCCACCGGCTTTCGGGGAGCCGTCATGATTCCTATTCCCTGGTTACGGGGACAGGAGTTACCCTTTCGGCCGCCTGTCGTAAACACGCTTGGCCTTGCCGAGCGAGCGCTCCAGGGTCTCGGGCGCGACGATGCGGACCGCCGCGCTGATACCGATGGTGTTCTTGATGAAGGCGGAAACCTTCTCGGCGTGCTCCGTGAGCCCTTCGCCGTCCCAGTGCTCGGAACGCGCCTCGACATGGACGGCCATTTCGTCCATCCGGCCCTCGCGGGTCAGCTCGATGATGAAATGGCCGCCGCACCATTCGGTCGCCAGCAGCAATTCCTCGATCTGGGTCGGGAACACGTTGACCCCGCGCAGGATGATCATGTCGTCGGAGCGGCCGGTGACCTTCTCCATCCGGCGCATGCCTGGCCGCGCCGTGCCGGGCAACAGCCGCGTCAGGTCGCGGGTGCGATAACGGATCACCGGGAAGCCTTCCTTGGTCAGCGACGTGAAGACCAGCTCGCCCTTCTCGCCGTCGGGCAGCACCTGCCCGGTATCGGGATCGATCACTTCAGGGTAGAAATGATCCTCCCAGATGTGCAGGCCGTCCTTGGTCTCCACGCATTCCTGCGCGACGCCCGGCCCGATCACTTCCGACAGGCCGTAAATATCGGTCGCATCCATGTCGAACGCACCCTCGATCTCGGCGCGCATCGCATTGGTCCAGGGTTCGGCGCCGAAGATGCCGAATTTGAGCGACGATTTTCGCGGGTCGAGCCCGCGACGCCTGAACTCGTCCAGGATCGCGAGCATGTAGCTCGGCGTCACCGTGATGATGTCGGGCCTAAAATCGTTGATGAGTTGCACCTGCCGCTCGGTCATGCCGCCGGAGACCGGCACCACCGTGCAGCCGAGCTGCTCGGCGCCGTAATGTACGCCGAGGCCGCCGGTGAAGAGGCCGTAGCCATAGGCGTTGTGGATGATCATGCCGGTGCGGCCGCCGGCGGCGCGGATCGAGCGCGCCATCACCGAAGACCAGATTTCGATGTCGGCCCTGGTGTAGCCGACCACGATCGGCTTTCCCGTCGTGCCGGACGACGCATGCACGCGGACGAGTTTTTCACGCGGGACCGCGAACATGTTGAAGGGATAATTATCGCGCAGATCCGTCTTCACCGTGAACGGGAATCTGGCGAGGTCGGACAGCTCTCTGAAATCGGAGGGATGAACCCCGGCCGCGTCGAAGGCCTTTTTATAGTGCGCGACGTTGTCGTAGGCGTGCTTGAGCGACCAGGCGAGGCGCTTCTTCTGCAGTGCCGCGATCTCGTCGCGCGAGGCGCGCTCGGCATCGTCTAGCTCGGGACTGTAGCCGCTTCCCCTGGCCCTAAGATTTGTCGAAGCCATCCTGCGTTTCCTCAAAATGTTTTATTTTTGCTTGCTACTGGTCTCGTTTGGCGGAAGCCATGTGCCGCCGATGGTGCGGGAATGACCCCGGAATTCGGCGATGACCTCATCGCCCACAGTGACCCGGACATCGTAAATCCCCGAGCGACCGCTGCGCGAAATCTCGCGCGCAGTGGCGACCAGCACGTCGCCGAGCTTGCCCGGCTTGATGAAGGTGATGTCGCCTTGCGCGGCGACCGCCTTCTCATTGTGACTGTTGCAGGCAAAGGCGAAGGCGGAATCGGCGAGCGTGAAGATGAAGCCGCCATGGGCGATCCGCTGCCCGTTCACCATATGCGGCTGCACGGTCATGCTCAGCGTCGCGCGGCCAGGCCCGACCTCGACGATCTTCATGCCGAGCCCGGAGGAGGCATCGTCCTCCTTCCACATCGCATCGGCGCAGGCCCGCGCGAGATCCTCGGGCGATAGCGTGGCCTTCACGTTCACATCAAACTCCTATCAACCGTCATTCCGGGATGGTCCGAAGGACCAGACCCGGAATCTCGAGATTCTCAGGTGCGCAATTGCGCACCACAGTACGATGCTTCGCATCGCCCCGGAATGACTGTCATACGTGATCGTAGTCCACCACGACCTTTTCCGAAACCGGCTTGGCCTGGCAGGTCAGGACAAACCCTGCCTTCAGTTCCCACGGTTCCAGCGAATAGTTTACGTCCATCTCGGCCTTGCCCTCCACGAGCTTGGCGCGGCAGGTCGAGCACATGCCGCCCTTGCAGGCAAACGGCAGGTCGACGCCGGCGCGGAGCGCGGCATCGAGAATGGCTTCGCCCTCGGCGACCGGCACTTCGCGCCGCTTGCCGTCGATGACCAGCGATGCGATTGCCTTCGGCGGCGCGCCCGGTGCGATCACCTTCTTCGGCCGCGGCTTGCCGCCGAGGCCGGAGACGAAGCGTTCCACATGGATGCGGTCTTCGGCGATACCGATGTCGCGGCAGGTCGCTTCGATCTCATCGCTCATCTCGGTCGGGCCGCAGATGAAGACATGATCGACCGTGGAAGCAGGCACCAGCGAGCGCAGCAGCACCCTCACCTTCTCGCTGTCGAGGCGACCGTGCAGGATCGGGATGTCCTGCTCCTCGCCGGAGATCACATGAAACAACGAGAATCGCTGCAGGAATCGGTCCTTCAATTCCTCCAGCGCCTCGAGAAACATCACACCTTCGGTCGAGCGGTTGCCGTAAAACAAAAAGAAGTGGCTGTTGGGCTCGCGCGCCAGCACGCCCTTCACCAGCGAAAGGATCGGGGTGATGCCGCTGCCGGCGGCAAGGCCGACATAGATTCGCGCGTCTTTCGGTGCGGGCCTCACGCCGAAGCGGCCGGTCGGCGTCATCACGTCGAGCTGGTCGCCGGCTTTCAGCTCGTCCGCGGCCCAGGACGAGAACGCCCCGCCATCGATCTTCTTCACGGCAATACGCAGCTCGCCGTCGTCGGGGCCGGAGCAGATGGAATAGGAGCGCCGCACTTCCTCGCCATCCATGGTGGTGCGGAGTGTGAGGTATTGACCGGGCGCGAAGGCGTAATCTTCAGCGAGGTCTTTGGGGATATCGAAGGTCATCGACACCGCATCCGCGGTTTCGCGGCGGAGATCGCTGACGGCGAGACGATGGAAGCGCGGTGCGGCGGCGGACATCAAACTCTCCTACCGTCATTGCGAGCGAAGCGAAGCAATCCATGTCGCAGCAAGCGGACATGTGGATTGCTTCGTCGCTTCGCTCCTCGCAATGACGGGATCCTTATGACTAATGACACTTGAAATAATCGAAGGGTTCGCGGCAGGCCTTGCAGCGCCACAGCGCCTTGCAGGAGGTCGAGCCGAATTCCGACAGCAACTCCGTGTTGGACGAGCCGCATTGCGGGCACGCAACGTCCTGCACGCCGAACAGTGCGCGGCGCGAGTTTGCCGCTTGCGGCGGTGCGATGCCGTATTCCCGGAGCTTGCGGCGGCCGTCCTCGCTCATCCAGTCGGTGGTCCAGGCCGGCGACAACACGGTGCGGATTTTCGGTTTCGCAAATCCCTCACGCTCCAGCGCCAGCTCGATCTCGAGCGCGATCATGTTCATGGCCGGGCAGCCGGAATAGGTCGGCGTGATCGCGACCTCGACGCCGTCGCTGGTCACGGTGACCTGACGCAGCACGCCGAGGTCGGCGATGGTGAGAACGGGAATTTCCGGATCGACCACGCGCGCCGCCGCGTCCCAGGCGCGCCGGCGCAGATCGCTCTCATCGAGCGCCGCCGTCACCATGTCGCCCCCGGGAAGGAGCGTTGCAGCGATTGCAATTCGGAGAGGAGATGGCCGAGATGCTCGCTGTGGCGGCCGGCGCGGCCGCCCTGCTGCATCCAGTCGTTTGTCGGCAGGCTCAACGTCGCCTCATTGACCACACCGGCCACGGTTTTCTGCCATTGCGATTTCAGCGCGGCAGGATCGATCGCGACGCCGGCGTCAATCAGCGCGCGTTCGCTGTCGTCGACCGCGAACATCTCGCCGGTAAAGGCCCAGAGCTCGTCGATCGCGTGCTGCGCGCGGGCGTGGCTCTCTTCCGTGCCATCGCCGAGGCGCACGATCCATTCGGAGGTATGGCGCAGATGATAGGCGCTTTCCTTCTCGGACTTCGCTGCGATCGCGGCCAGCGTCGCGTCGGATGATGTCATCATCGCGCGCCAATAGAGATCGGCGAACGCGGAATAGAAGAACTGCCGCACCATGGTGCGGGCGAAATCGCCGTTCGGCTGTTCCGCCAGCAGCAGATTGCGGTACTGCCTGACATCGCGAAGATACGAGAACTTGTCCTCGTCATTGCCCTTGCCCTCGACTTTCGCCGCATAGGTGTAGAGCTCCCTCGCCTGGCCGAGCAGATCGAGCGCGATATTGGCAAGCGCCATGTCCTCTTCCAGCATGGGCGCGTGGCCGCACCATTCGGAGAGACGATGGCCCAGGATCAGCGCATCGTCGGCGCGGCGCAGCACATAGAGCACCAGCGGCGTTTCGGAGACTTGGATGGAGGCGATGGCCATTTCGGTCAACCTGCTTGCTCTGTCGTCATTGCGAGGAGCGACTTGTCCGCCGAAGCTCGAAGAGCGAAGGCGGAAGCGACGAAGCAATCCACACTTGCTTTGCGGCCCAATGGATTGCTTCGCTTCGCTCGCAATGACGAAGTGGAGTCACATATGCCCGACTTCTTCGGGCACATCATAGAACGTCGGGTGCCGGTAGATCTTCGATTCCGCCGGCTCGAACATCATGCCCTTCTCGGACGGGTCGGAGGCGGTAATGGCATTCGAGGGCACCACCCAGATCGAAAGGCCCTCGCCGCGGCGGGTGTAGATGTCGCGCGCGGCCTGCAACGCCAAGGTGGCATCCGCCGCATGCAGCGAGCCGCAATGCTTGTGCGCGAGCCCGTTGCGGCTGCGGATGAAGACTTCCCACAGAGGTGTGTTCGGCGTGGCCATCGCGATCTCCTCTATTCCGCGGCCTGCGCGAGCTGGCGACGCGCCCGCTTCTCGGCATAGGCGGCTGCCGCCTCGCGCACCCAGGCGCCCTCTTCATGCGCCTTGCGCCGCGCCGCCATCCGGTCGCGATTGCAGGGCCCGTTCCCCGCAAGCACCTGGCTGAATTCGGTCCAGTCGATCTCGCTGTAGCGCCAGTGGCCTTCCGTGTCCTGCTTCATGCCGGGATCGGGGATGGTGAGCCCCAGGAATTGCGCCTGCGGCACGGTGGCATCGACAAATTTCTGGCGCAGCTCATCATTGGAGAAGCGCTTGATCTTCCACCTGGTGGAGGTGTCGCTGTGCTGGCTCGCCTTGTCGGGCGGGCCGAACATCATCAGGACCGGCCACCACCAGCGATCCAGCGCGTTCTGCGCCATCGCCTTCTGGTCCTCGCTGCCGCGGCACAGCGTGAGCATGATCTCGAAGCCCTGGCGCTGGTGGAACGACTCTTCCTTGCAGACACGGATCATCGCGCGCGCATAGGGGCCATAGGAGCAGCGGCACAGCGGGATCTGGTTCATGATCGCCGCGCCATCGACCAGCCAGCCGATCGCGCCGATGTCGGCCCAGGTCAGCGTCGGATAGTTGAAGATCGAGGAGTACTTGGCCTTCCCCGCCAGCATCGCGTCGACCAGCTCCTCGCGCGAGGTGCCGAGCGTCTCGGCCGCGGCATAAAGATAAAGCCCGTGGCCGCACTCGTCCTGCACCTTGGCGAGCAATGCGGCCTTGCGGCGCAGCGAAGGCGCACGCGTGATCCAGTTGCCTTCGGGCAGCATGCCGACGATTTCGGAATGGGCGTGCTGGGAAATCTGCCGCGTCAGGGTCTTGCGGTAGGCGGCCGGCATCCAGTCGTTCGGCTCGATGCGCTCGTCGGCATCGATGCGCGCCTGAAAGGCTTGCGCGCGGGCGGCATCCTCGATGCCGCCAGGTTCAGCGTCAGACGTGTTCAGCGCTTGCGTGTACATGCCGACCTCCCTGTTTTATGAGGGCTAACATATAACATAAATTTGCAAATGCAAGTCATTCTTGTAACACGATGGCTAATCCCTGAACCGCCGCCCGAGCTCACTTATGGCCTTCGGCAGCGGACCGTTCTCGTTGGTTCCGTGCCGGTCAAGCCATTGTTCGGACGCGGGTAACAGCGTGCGGTAGATCTCGCCGCAGAGCGTTCGTGCCGCTCTGCCCGGCCACTCCTTCGGCAGCAGCGTTATCGGCAGCAGCGGATCGCGCAGCACCACGCGCCGGTAATGGTGGATCAGCAGGATTCGCGCGGTGAAGGCGTCGGCGTCGGAGAGCATGTCGCGCGCAAGCGAGGCGCGCAGCGGCGCGAACGTCTTCATGAATTTCTGATAGGCGTCGGCCGTGCGCTCGAGCGGCCAGCTTTCGCTGAGCAATCGTCGTCCGCTGTCGTCCTCCGCGGAGACTTCGAGCCGGATCGCATTTGCGGCCTCTTCCGGAACGGGTACGCCCGAGGGCGCCACCCACACGCCCGGCAACGGACTACCGAAACCGGCGTTCTTCAACGCTTCGCGCGCGGCGGCGCGGTCCCCGCCATTGCCGATCAAGAGCAGCTCGAAGCGGCCCGTCCAATCGGAGGCCGGCGGATCGTAGATGTGTTTGGTGGCGATATCGAAGGTCAGCCGGCCCTTTTTCACCAGCCGGTAAAAACTGTTGCGGCCGACCCTTTCGCGCTCGAACCAGCCGTCGGCGGTGAGACGCGACATCGCGGTGCGCACGACGCTGGCGTCGATGTCGAGGGTTTCGAAAAACGCGAGCAGCGTGCCGAGCCAGACCGAGCCGCCGCGCGGCACGATGGCATCGCCGAACATGGTGATGACGATCGACCCGGTGCGCGAGGGTTCGCGCTTGAGCTGGTCGACGATGCGGGCAAGCGGATGCGGCATGCGCTCAGGCATAGCCCAGTTCGCGGCTTGCGAACAATCCGGACGGCTTACCGGTCCGGATCGGGGTAAACGAGCGCGCGCCAGCCGGAGCGGTCGAAGGGTCTCCACTGCCCTTCGTGCTGTGCGAGGCGCTCGGCGACCGCATAGACCGCGGCGGGATGATGGCCCATGCCGCAATGGCTGCTTTCGACCTCGATGCTTTCCGATTGTGCCGAGGTCTTCTCCACGCAGCCCTGCCAGGCGCATATGCCGTCGGTCCGGCTGAAGATCGCCGTGGTCGGCACCGGCGGCGCCACCGACAAGGATCCGCCGAAACGCGCATCTTCCTCATCGGCACGGCGGCCGCTGGCCAGCTCATAAACGCGCCAGGCGTTGGTCGAACGCGGCGATCCCGCAAACGGGCTGCCGAGCGTGATCACGCTGCGCACACGCTCAGGCATCATCTTGGCGAGCTGGCGGGCGTAGAGGCCGCCGAGGCTCCAGCCGACCAGCGACACCTTGCGGCCATGCACGTCGTTCATCTCTTCAAGCAGATCGACCATGCCATCCTGCACGCCCGGACGCAGGCCGAGGTTGCGGCCTTGCTCCCAGCCTTGCACCGCATAGCCCTTGCTTTTGAGGAAAGCGCGCAGCGGCCGCGTGGAGGCGTCGGAGGCAATCAGCCCCGGCAGCACCAGCACCGGATGGCCGTCGCCGCGCGGCGCGAGCGACAGCAGCGGAAGTGCGCCGACAAAGGCGCCGAGCTCATGGATGGCGCGCCCCTCCAGGAACATCAGGGTCCTGGACGGCGGGCGAAGTGACTGCGCAGCAACGGACATCGTGTCTCCTGTTCAAGGCCGGCCCCTTAAGTCGCGGCAGCCGGTCTGGGTCAATCAAGGAACGTCAATCTCGTAGAATCGCTTCGCACTGCAACAACCTTGATTGAAAAGCTAAGGAACCCCCTTGAGGGTTTCAAGCGAACTGGATCACACACTCAACAATTAAAGCACCCGCCGTGGCCCATGGGTCACAACAGCCGGAGCAGGAATTCCACGGTATAGAGCGACAGACCGGCCAGGCCCCCGATCAGCGAGCCGTTGAAGCGGATATATTGCAGGTCCCTGCCGATGTTGATTTCGATCAGCGAAATCAGCTGCGCCATGTCCCAGGATTTGACCTGGTCGGAGATGAAGGTGGATACGCCGCTCTTCTGGTCGGCGATGAAGCTGCGCAGCACCGCGATGAGGCCCTGGTTGATCTCGGCGCGAAGCTCGGCGTCGCCGCCGAGCGCCTCGCCGGCCGCGACGAACATGCCCCCGAAATGGTTTTGCAGCACCTGCGTTTCGCCGGATGCGCTGCGATCGATGAAGGTTTTCGCATTCGCCCAGATGTTGCGCGCGAGATCGTTGAGCTCGGGCCGCGCCAGCAGATCGCGCTTCAGCCCCTCGATGCGGCCGGCGTAGCTCGGGTCCGTCGCAAGGCGGTCGACGAAGGTCAGCACCATGCGGTCGAACTCGCCGCGGAAGGCGTGCTTGGGATCGCTGCGGATTTCCTCGAAGAAGGCGCCGGCGGAGGCGACGATCTTGTTCAGCAGAAACTTGTCGGCGCGATAGAGGTTCAACAACGTCGGCAATTCGTCGCGAATCTTCTCGCGGATCATCGCCATGGTTTCCCTGGTCGTGATCGTCTCGTGCACGACGCGCAGGAGATCGTCGAGCAGGGCGTGGTGCCGCCCCTCCTCGACAAAGGCGCGCAGCGTGCCGGCGGCGAGCGGCGCCAGATCGATCGACAGGAGTTGCGCGGTGATGCGGCGGGTGATGAAGGTCATCAGGCCCGAGCTTTCGGTCGCCGAAAACGCCTCCGGCAACAGCCGCAGCGCGAAGCGCGCGAGGTCGTCGCTCTTCTTGCGGTCGCGCAGCCAGTCGGCGATGAAGGAGCCGAAATCGATCTGCCGCAGCTTGGCTTCGACCGGCCCCGCCTCGAGGAAATGCACCTCGATGAACTCGCCGAGCTTGTCGGCGATGCGGTGCTGGTTGCTCTGGATGATCGCGGTGTGCGGGATCGGCAGGCCCAGCGGCCGCTTGAACAGCGCCACCACGGCATACCAGTCGGCGAGCCCTCCGATGGTGGCGGCTTCCGCAAAGGCCGCGATGAAGCCGAACACGGGATGCACGTTCAGCAGCAGTTTCGCGACCACGAACAGCGCCAGCGTGCCGGCCAGCACCAGGGTCGCAAGCCACTTGACGCGCTTCAGCTCGGCGTCGCGCGAGGCGTCGCCGGGAGTGATGAAGGTGGAGGTGCCGGTGGTGGTCATGGGTGCAAGATATCAGCTTCCGTCATTGCGAGGAGCGTTAGCGACGAAGCAATCCATCTATCCTCGTGTGGAGAAATGGATTGCTTCGCGGAGCCTGTCATCGGGCGCGCGTACGCGCGACCCGTTGGCTCGCAATGACGACGCGCCAAAAAATAGGGCCCGCGTGACGCGGGCCTTGAAATTTCATCCGCCGATCGACTTGGGATCAGGCCGTCTTGTTGTAGACCTTGGCGAAGTTGTCCTGGGCGGTCTTGGCGCCGTCGGCGACGAGCTTGCCGACATATTCAGCAGTCGACTTAGCCCGCGAGATGAACACTTCACCGCGCGCACGGGCGAGATCAGACTGGATCTGGACCGCTTCGTTGATCGACTTGGCCGAAGCCAGCTTGTCGATGCCGGCGAAGAACGCTTCCGCGTCCTGGTACATCGCCTGCTGGATGCTGCGGCTGATCTTGGCAGCTTCCGTCACGGAATCAGAAACCGCGGTCTCGATCGCAGTCGTCACCTTCTCGGAGCCGGCGTAAACGTCGGCAGCGCGAACCTTGGCGGTCTCGGCCTGCTTCTTCACGAACTCGCGGGCGGCTTCCGGAACTTCCATGTTCTGGAGCTTGGTGAACGCCTCGCTGACGGGCGCGAAGGCTTCCTTGACGGTGTCGAATACGGTGTTGGTTTCGGTGGACATGGGGGGTCTCTCCATCCTCAGGGTTTGAGCTATGGGCTCACCCCGTCCGGATTTGGCCCGGGGCAACGCTTATATGGCATAGTTAATGGTGCGATGCAACATGAATGTTGCGTCGCGGCATCACGAACCTGTGATCAAAATGGATCTAAAGCGAATTTTGACCGGAATGCCTGTCCGAAGAGCCTAATGCTGGACTGCCTCTGGCAGGCCAAAAGCCTCCAACTGGGCTTGGAATTGCGCGATATCGTGCCCAAGGACGACGATATCGTGCGTTTTGCCATCCAAATCCCTGACATGGTCACGGAGCAGCGCCTCCGCCTTGAAGCCAAGACTTTCGAACAGGGCGATCGCTGCCCCCTGGTCGACCGTCATCTGGACCGACAGCTTTTCGAGCCCGGCCCCCAGGGCCAGGGCAAATGTCTCCTGCGAAAGCGCCCGGCCAACCCCCTGCCCGCGCACGTCCAGCGAGACCACCATCCGGATCTCGCCGACATGCGGCGACCATGAATGCGGATCGCGCACCAACGTGCCGCAACCCACCACCTTGCCGTCCCTGACCGCGAGCAGGCTCTGGATGGCGCCGCGCTCGATCTCGTTGATCCAGGCCGACAGCACCTTCGGCTCGCTGATGTTGCGCGGCAGGAACAACAGATCGTGCGTCGGCAGTTTCCTTGCGAAATCGAGCACCGCGGCTTCGTCCGCGCGCGACATCAGGCGGAATTCAATCTCGCCGGCGTCGGTCTTGACGTGACGCGGATAGGAACGGGCTTCACTCATATCGATCTTCCACCTAGCCAGGAATCCAGTTTCGGCCACAGCCGCTTGACCGCGTTCGCACCGGCAACAAGCGAGACGTGGCCGCCCTTCAGCATCACCTCTTCCTTGTCCTGCGAGCCGACCTTCGCGATCAGGTGTTTTGCCGCCTCATAGGGCACGATGTGGTCGTGCTCGGCGACCGCATGCAGGATCGGCACCTTGATGCTGGCGATATCGGCCTTGCGGCCGCCCACCGTCATGGTGTCGTTGAACAGCTTGTTGTCCCACATCAGGTCCTTGGTGATGCTGCGGAAATATTCCCCCGCAAGCGGCAGCGTGTCGGTCGCCCAGCGATCGAACATCCGGTAGGACTTGACGTATTCGTCGTTCCAGATGTTTTCCCAAAGCTGCACCTGGCTCGTCACCCGCGAGGCCGGCCTCAGCATCTCGAACGACGACAGGATGATCTCCGGCGGCACATTGCCGACGCTGTCGACCAGGCGGTCGACGTCGAAATAGCGGCGATCCGAAAAATTCGAGAACAGCTTCAGCTCGCGGAAATCGATTGGCGTGGTGAAACAGATCAGGTTCTTCATCGGGCCGTCGTTGAAGATCGAGCCGTAGAGCAGCGACAGCACGCCACCAAAGCAATAGCCGATGACCGAGATATCCTGCTCGCCGGAATCCTGCTGCACGTGGCGGACGCAGTCCGGGATGAAATCGAGGACATAGTGCTCCATCCCCAGCGACTTCTCTTCCGGCCGCGGCGGCGTCCAATCCAGCATGTAGACGTCATAGCCGCGCTTCAGCAGGAACTCGATGAAGCTCTGGCCCGGCACCATGTCGAGAATGTAGCCGCGATTGGTGGTCGCCATCACGATCAGCACCGGCACGCGATAGACTTCGTCCGACAGCGGCCGGTAGTGATAGAGGTTCATGGTGCCGCGGGCGTGGATGATGTCCTTGGGCGTGGATCCGAGCGTCGGGCCCGAGGTGGAGAAATATTCGGCGCCCTTGATGCTGCGCTGGATCGCGCGCTGGACCTCGGACTGAATCCGCTCCGGAATCGACGCCAGATCCAGGCCCGCGAGTGCATTCACTTTCGCTCTCCGGAGGATGGAGGCCCGGACGGCGGCCGTTTGGTGCGCGGCGGCCGGGGCGCGCCGAAGCCGGACGTTGCCGTGCCGGCATTCATCTGCTGCAGCACCGCCTTGATCTCGTTGAGCTGGCCCTCGATGTTCTGCAGCCGCTCGGCCATGCCGACCAACTGCGCGCGGCTCGGCAGGTTCATGCTGAGGAGGTATTTCTCCATGAACTCGCCGAACTGCTTCTGCGCACCCGCAGAAACCCCGCCGGCCTGGTTCATCGCCTTGGAGAATTCCGGCGACGACATGGTCTGGTTGGCGAAGGCGTTGAGCCCCTTCTCCATCTCACCGACCATCTTCTGCCACAACACGACCGGATCGCTGCTGTTGTCAGCCATCGGCGTCCTCCTCCAATTCGGGGGCGTGAGAGCCCTTCTTTTCGGCCATACCACACCGTTGCGACGGGACGGTCAACAGCAACGGCTTCGGACAGTCGGACGCGGGTACCAGCAAGAAACCTTCTGCGGCGCGGCAAAGCGTGCGATAGAGTTCCCGGACAACCCTCAAGGAAACGCTCCATTGCCCTCCGTCACCCGCCAGCCGCCGCAAATCGCCCGCGCCAACGGCATCGACATTTGTTACGAGATTTTCGGCGAGGCCGAGGCGGAGCCGATGCTACTGATCATGGGGCTCGGCGCCCAGATGGTGCTCTGGGATGACGCCTTTTGCGAGCGGCTCGCCGCGCGCGGCTTCCGCGTCATCCGTTTCGACAACCGCGACATCGGCCAGTCCTCCAAACTCACCGGCGGCAAGCGGCTGGGCGCGCTGGAATTGCTGAAACTGCGCTTCCTGAAAATTCCGGTCGCGGCGCCCTACAAGCTCCGCGACATGGCCCAGGACACGATTTCGCTGATGGACGCGCTCGGCATCCGCTCCGCTCATCTGGTCGGCGCGTCCATGGGCGGCATGATCGCCCAGGAGATCGCGATCACCTTCCCCGAGCGCGTGCGTTCGCTCACCTCGATCATGTCGACCACAGGCAACCCGAAAGTGCCGCCGCCGTCGCGCGAGGCCGCCGCGATGCTGATGGCTCCGCCGCCGAAGACGCGCGACGAATATCTCGCCCGCTTTGCGCAGAACTGGAAAGTGCTGCGGGTCGGGAGTTTCCCCGAGGACGAGGCGCTCGACCGCTCGCGCGCCGAACGCACCTGGGATCGCGGGCTCAATCCCGCGGGTGTCGGGCGCCAGCTCCGCGCCATCCTCGCCTCCGGCAGCCGCAAGGAGCGCCTGCGCAATGTAAAGACGCCGACCCTGGTCATTCACGGCACCGTCGACCCGCTGGTGCATCCGATGGGCGGCCAGGACACCGCGGCCTCGATCCCCGGCGCAAAGCTGATGATGGTTGAGGGCATGGGTCATGCGATCCCGGTGCCGATGTGGCCGCAGATCATCGGCGCGATCGACGAGCACGCGCATCGGGCGGCGGCGAAAGCCGCTTGAGGCATGATCCGGAAAAGTGTGAAGCGGTTTTCCCTCGCGACAAACGCGTAGCGTTTGCGCGGAGACCATGCCCAAACAAAAAGCTAAAGCGCGGTGACGATTCATTCAAAGTCATCGCGCTTTAGGTTCCTTGGTTGCGATCCAGATGACGTGACGGACGCCGCCGCCCTTGCCGGTGGCGCGGATGGCAACTTCGTTCACGGCAAAGCCGGCCTGGTGAAGCGATTTCGAGAACTTGGAATTCGGTCCGGACGACCAGACCGCGAGCACGCCGCCACGCCGCAGCGCGGTGTGCGCGGTTCTCAGCCCGCCGACATCATACAAGGCATCATTTGCCTTGCGGGTGAGGCCCTCGGGGCCGTTATCGACGTCGAGCAGGATGGCATCGAAGGTGAGCGGGTGTCGTTCGATCACCCGAGCCACGTCCACCTCCTGGATGCTCACGCGCGGATCGCTCAGGCTGTCGCCGAAGATCTGGGCCATCGGGCCCTGTGCCCAGCCGACAACCGCCGGCACCAGTTCCGCCACCGTGATTTTCGCCTTGCTTCCGAGCACGGCGAGCGCGGCGCGCAACGTAAAGCCCATGCCGAGGCCGCCGATGAGCAAATGCGGCTTTGCGACATCTTCGATTCTCTTTGCCGCAAGCGTCGCCAGCGCGGCTTCCGAACCCGAGAGACGGCTGTTCATCAACTCGTTGGGGCCTAGCATGATCGAGAATTCGCGGCCCCGCCGCATCAGGCGCAGCTCACCGTCGGTGCCGGGAATGCGCGCGGTGTCGATCTTTTCCCAGGGAATCATGCGGGCCTTCCAGCACGACGGGCTCTGCGCTGCTTCCGCCTTCGCCCGTTGAGCTGCAGCGGACGTAGTTAGCTATTCAATGACCTGGTCGGCCATCAATAAAACCTGTTCAGGGATCTTTATACCCATAGCCCGTGCTGTTCGAAGGTTAATGATGAACTCAAAGGTGGTCGGCTGCTCGACCGGCAACTCTTTCGGATCAGCACCCTTCATTATGCGAACCGCGTAGTCAGCCGCCATTGTGAAGAACGACCGTATGTTGGGGCCGTAGCTCATGAGCCCGTCGTACATCGTGACGTAATTGCTAACCTGAAAAATCGTCGGCAAATGGTCTTTCAGCGCAATTGCAGGCAAAGCGGGGCGCGGTGGATCAGCAAGAACGTAAACGGCTTCACAATTGGCCGCCTTCATTTGTGCGAACGAGTTCTCCAGGTCTTCCGGGTTCTTGGCGACATAACCGCCTGCCGAAATGCCGATCGTTGCGGCTGCGCGCACTGCCAAGTCCAGCAAGGGTGGATGACTCGGGTTGTTGGAGATCAGTACGCCTATCTTTTTCGTATTCGGAAACACTGACCGAATGATGTCCAGCGTTTTGGTCGTTGTGTCACCAAACATGTTGGCAACGCCAGTTATATTTCCGCCGGGGTGAGTAAAGCTCTTTACGAAACCGGCCCCGATAGGATCACTCGCCGGCGCCATGATAATCGGAATCCTTGTGGTTGCCTTCCGGGCGGCGGCAACGGCCGGTGTTGCTTCTGCGATGATCAGGTCAGGATTTAAGGCGATTAGTTCATCAACCAGGCCAGGCAACCTGCCGAAGTGGCCGTTTGCTTCGCGAAAGTCGATAACGAGATTGTTGCCCTCTTCGTATCCTGCGCTCTTGAGCGAGGTACGAATGATGTTGAGGATGCCAGCGCCTGGGCTGGAGGTAACCAAAGCAATGCGCCACGCCTTTGTGGAAGCCGCCCGCGCGAAGCTGATTGCGGCCAACGACCCGACGATCAAGGTTCGGCGTTTGAGGGGACGAGACATTGCTCCTCCTGCACCTGCTGCTCAACGTACTCCAGCCAAAGGATAGCGGGATTAGACATTCTTAGACCTAACTCGGACATTAGCAACTCACCCGACAAAGCAGGACAGACTATGATGCGATGGCCTGCCGCGCAGCCGAGCTGCAGCGGACATTTCGTTGCGCTCTCGTTGGCGAGACACGCTCTCTCGTTCCCGCGGCATGAAAGGCCCGAGCTTTGCATCGATGTGCCCCTCATGAAAAGCAGAGGGCGCAGGGAAGACCGGATGCCAGCCGCACCCGCAGCCTCGTGTGCGAGGTAGATAGCGCAAGAAGCACACGAGCCAACCACAGGTACGCCGAAACATTCCGGCCTTCCCTGCGCAATGGCTTACGGCTTATAGCGCGCTCTCCCCGGAGTCCGGGCTTGATAGCCTCCGTCGCTTGCCGATTGTCTTCGGCAAGCTTGACCCCAGCGTCGGGGGACCAGGACCACACGCCTTTGCCGTCCGCAGCAAGCATCATTCGTCGAGCTGATGTGGCCGCGTCCATCGCATCCCGCCCCGCGTTCGTGACGACGCGTACGCCCCTCTTGCCGGGGCGGGACGGCGCGACAAGAACATATATTTCCGAAAAACGGAAGTGGAATATTTTTCACGAAAGGGCTTGACGCGAATTCGGAAAATCAGGACGTCGGGCAAATCAATTAGTCCAAAACCATTGAACTGTCGGATCTCACGTTTGCGGGCGGTATATATGCAGCCTGACAAGACCAGGATTCAGGGCCGTGCATACTCGTGAACATCGATTTGTCCGCCTTTGGGGATGAGCGGAAGCCGGATTTCGGGTCGGCCCGTTGATGACCCCATCAGCGACATTGCCGCCGAAGACAGTCAACTGGTTTGAGCCCAGTCATGTCAATATGCGCGGTGCAACCTTTGTTTGAACTTGAGAAACGCAAAGTGAAGGCGCGTGCGTATCGGATGACGCTGCATTTCTCTCTGCATTGCCATCTGCTTCTGTTTTTGCATTGCCATTTTCTGCTGAACAATGGCTTGACGTTTTACAGCGAGAACGTTGGCGTCGGGAAGCTGCGCCGACGACGGCGCGGTCGGCTGAACATCAGCAGCGGCCACGGTGAGCTCCGGCCCGGCATGAGCTGCGGTGACGGATAGAAGAATAGCGGCAATCAGGAAATACTTGCGCATCGTCGCCTCCATTTGATGATGGCGACAATCTCTCCTGTTCTCGTGCGAAACTATGTGATCTGTGTCACCGGTGCCGACTTGTTGGTCCTTGGCGGACATGCCTGAGGCTGCGGCAAATGTCGACCGCATCCGGCCAATCCTGACATGAAAGACATTCCGCTCGTCCTCATGGGATGATATTCAAGTGGCAAGGCAGCGTCGATCCCTGGGGGGGTATGGATGCAAGCCGTGATCAGACGGCGGGAATTGATGGCCGCGCTGGGGGCGGCTGCCGTTGCTTGGCCAGTGACTGCGATCGCACAGCAGCTTCCTATGCCGCTTGTCGGTATCGCGATCTTCGGGAAGCGCGGCGAAACCACCAATGCTGATGACGCATTGCTTCGAGGCATGGCGGACGTCGGCTTCATTGAAAATCAGAACTTGATCATAGAATGGCGGTATGCGGAGAACAGCTACAATAACTTGCCCAGGATAATGGGCGATCTGGTCGGTCGCAGGGTTGCCGTCATAGTTGCGCCGGGGGCCGTAGCGTCGGTGCTCGCTGCGAAAGCGGCAACACAAACGATCCCAATCGTCTTCATGATAGGCTCCGATCCGATCGATTTCGGGCTGGTCGAAAGCCTGGCGCGCCCGGGAGGCAACTTGACAGGCGTTGCCCAACTTCAGACGAAATATGTCGCGAAGCGGCTCGAGTTGTTGCATCAATTGATACCCTCGGCGGCGAGGGTCGCGCTACTTACCAATCCGGCAAATCCATTTAGCCAGGTGGAAAGCAAGGAAGCGGTAGCGTCGGCGCGGTCCCTGGGGCTCGAGCTACACGTTGCCAACGCCGTCGATCAAGACCAGATTGACGCCGCGTTTTCGTCTCTCATGGCTTTGGGTGCTCGAGCAATAATGCTCGGCGGGGATGCTCTCTTTTACTTTAATCGTAGCCAAGTCGCGGCGCTGGCGTCCCGGTATGGCATCCCTGTCATTGGTCAATGGCGCGAATACCCGGCAGCCGGCGGGTTGGTGAGCTACGGCAACAACGTTCTCGATGCTCTTCGTCTTACTGGAACATATGTCGGTCGCATCCTGAGGGGCGAGAAGCCAGCCAATATGCCCGTGCAGCAACCGACCAAGTTCGAGTTGGTTGTCAATCTGAAAACTGCCAAGGCGCTCGGTCTTTCGATTCCAGACAAATTTTGGGCTCTGGCAGACGAGGTTATCGAATAGGACGCGCGCGGATGTCGGTTGTTGGCGGGTCCGCAGGTGCGTTGATGATCCCAAACCAGACCAAAGGCTCGCTTGCGAAATCCCGCAGCTCGTTCAAAATCAGCTCACTCTTGTGTTGTGCAGAAATCCGCCTCGTCGATGTGGGAGCCCATGTGGTGTCGGCGTAACTTCATCAGGGCCATCGGCTACACGACGGTCGCGTGGCCGTCGATCGCAGCGGCGCAACAGTCGTCCAAGGTATGGCGCGTCGCCTATTTATACCCTGGCTCTCTCGCCAATCCCGCTGATCACGCGATATTTGACGTTTTCCGCGCGGAAATGACGACCCTGGGGTACGTTGAAGGCAGGGACCTGATCATCGACGATCGCAGTGCCGGGGGAAAGCTCGAACGCTTGCCTTCGTTTTTGACCGAACTCATTGCCCTCCATCCGGACGTCATCGTTGCCGTCACTACACCGGCCATAGCTGCGGCTCAGCGCGCGACGTCCACCATTCCTATCATCATGGCCCCGGCAACTGATCCAATCGGCTCAGGCTTCGTCAAGAGCTTCGCCAGACCGGGAGGAAACATTACGGGCATGGCCAATATGGTTGGCGATGCGGTGGGCAAAGGCATTGAACTTCTTCACGCGATCATACCGTCTGCGAAACGTGTCGCTGTGCTCATGTCCAACAATTCAACTCATCCGCAACAATACCAGTTGGCCGAAGCGGCCCTAACGAGTTTGGGAGTTGCGGCCATTCGCGTGATGGCTCCCACGCCCGACGATCTTGACGCAGCATTTGAAACCATGAAGCAGGAAAACTGCGATGCGTTGTTCGTACTTGCCGATGTAACGAGACCGGCCATCGTAACGCTGGCTGCGAAGTCGAAGCTACCGGCAGTTTACCAATCGGCCCCTTTTATGCCCTTGGGTGGACTGGCCAGTTATCATCCAAAGATAGACGCTATCTTTCGCAAGGTGGCCCAGTACGTGGATCGAATTTTCAAGGGAGCCGACCCGGCTGACTTTCCGGTCGAGCAACCGGTCATTTTCGAGCTTGCTCTAAATCTCAAAACTGCCGCCTCGCTTGGCCTAACGATACCGGACAGCCTCCTCGCCCGGGCCGACAAGGTGATTGAATGAGGAGGCTGAATCAGACAGCGCAACGCCTCCACCTAAATGGATTATCCGCGCTTACCCGCCCGCCCACACATCGAGCACATAGCGGTTCTTCGTGCCCATGTCCTCGATCCAGCGCGCGCCAGCATCGGCATCGGCGCCGGTGCGCTCGCGATGAATCGACACCAGCGCGGCCTTCACATCAGGCTCCATCCTGCCGCCGTCGCCGCAGACGAAGACGATCGCGCCCTGCTCGATCAGCCGCCAGACCTTCTCCTTCTCGGCGGCGACCAGATGCTGCACATAGGTCTTCCGGCCCGGAGTTGTTGAGGGTGCGGCGCGGGAGAACGCGGTGTGCAGCTCGCAAATGCCGTCGGCCGCGAAAGCCGCGAGCTCATCGGCATAGAGGAAATCCTGCTCGGGATGGCGGCAGCCGAAGAACAGCATCGCCGGCCCCAGCGTCGCGCCCTTGGCCTTTCGAGCGGCGCGTTCCTGCAGGAAGCCGCGGAACGGCGCCAGCCCCGTGCCGGGCCCGATCATGATGATCGGCACCGCATTGTCGTCCGGAAGCCGGAAGCCGGCCTTGGTCTCCTTGACGGTGGCATGGACGGTATCGCCGGCACGGCGGCCGGCGAGATAATTCGAGCAGACGCCGCGATAGATACCGTGGCCGGAGCTTGCGGGCGCTTCCACCACCGCCGTGGTCACGCTGCAGCGCGACGCCTCGCCGGCCGGCGACGACGAGATCGAATAATAGCGCGGCGCCAGCAGCGACAGCATTTCGAGATAGAGGTGGAACGGCAGCTCGCAGGCCGGATGCTCCTCCAGCAGGTCGAACACCGATTTGCGCTTTGACAGGACTTCGGTGCGGTACCGTTCGGCGGAAGGCTCGTTGTCGCCGATATAGGCGAGCAGTTTCGGCTTGGTCACGGGGCAGCGGGTGTGCTCGGCCATGATCTGGATCTGCTTGCGGGTCGCGACCTGCTGCAGCTCGACGAACTCGGTGAGCAGGCGGCCAACCGATACCGCATTGCCGACCGGCAATTGCGCGCGGCGGCCTTCGGCGACCTCCAGCCTGATCTGATCGGCCGGCAGGAAGCCGAAGCGGCGCGCCACCGAATCCACCAGCGTTGGATCGTTGCGCGGCACGACGCTGAGGTGATCGCCGACGCGGTAGTTCAGACCCGCCGGCAATTCGACCTCGATATGCCGGGTCGAACGCTCCGACGGGTGGGCGCCGGACTTGTTTTGCAGCTCGCGGTTCGCGAGCACCTTCATCGGCACCGCGCCGCCTTGCGTCACGATGGTGTTGACCGCTCCCTGCGCCACCGGCTCGATCGCATAAAGCGGCTCGTCCTCGGCGGTGCGGGTGAAATTCCAGTCGATGCCGAATTCCCTGGTCGCGACCTGCGCCGCCGCCGGGAACCATTTCTGGAACTGGCCGTCGAGATCGCTGCGGGCATCGCCCTCGCCGCGCGGATAGACGGCCCGCGCGCCATGGGCGGTGAGCTTCTCGTCGATGAAGCGCGGCACCGATTGATAGGTCGCCGCCCAATCGCTGTTTCCGCAGCCGAATATCGCGTAGCGCACCTTGGCAAATGCATCCTTCGGCAGGTCGCCGCCGAGCCATTTCACGAATTGCGAGGCGTTGTCGGGCGGCGCGCCGTTATAGGACGCGCAGATGACGAGGACGCCGCCCTCCTCCGGCAGCTTGCCGACATAGTCGTCGAGCGGCCCAAGACGGGTGACGAAGCCGTTGATCTCGGCGAGGTCGGCCATCCGCGTCGCCAGCTCCTCGGCCGAGCCGAGATTGGAGCCGTAGAGCACCAGCATCGGCGTGTTGTGGCCCGCACGTGTCACCGGCGCGCGCGGCGCCTTCGGCGTCGCCGCAGCCGCTGCGGCGGGGCTAGCAAACGCGCCGCGGTCCTTGTCGACGCGCGGGCGCACCTTGATCTTGAAGCCCTCCGGCTTGATGGTCAGCGTTTCCTTCAGGTGCATCTGATAGCGGTGTACGTCGACCAATTTGAAGCGCTGCAGGATCATGCCGATCGCCAGCGCCGCCTCGTGCATGGCAAAGCCGCGGCCGATGCAGGCGCGCTGGCCGTTGCCGAACGGCTTCCAGGCGTTGACCGGGCGCGCCGCCTCCGCCTCGCGGCTGAAATTCTCGGGGTTGAACGCATCGGGGTTCGGGCCCCAGACCGAGGGGTCGCGGTGCAGCGCGGTCACCAGGATGGTGATGAAGGTGTTCTTCCTGAGCTTGTACTTGCCGCCGCCGATGGTCTCGTCCTTGAGTGGCGAGATGCCATAGGCCGGCGCCGGTGGCCACAGCCGCAGCGCCTCCTTGAGGATCTGCGTGATGTAGGTGAGCCGCGTGACCTGCTGATAGGTCGGCCGCACCCCGGTATCCGGCCCGAGCACGCGGTCGACTTCTTCGTAGGCTTTTTTGAGGATATCCGGGTGCTTCAGTAGCGCATAGAGCGTGTAGGACAACAGCCCGCTGGTGGTCTCGTGCCCCGCGATCAGGAAGGTGTTGATCTGGTAGCGGATGTTGACGTCGTCGAGCTGCTCCCCCGTGGCGCGATCGACGCCGGTCATCATCGCCGCCAGCATGTCCTTCTTGTCGTCGGCTGCAGCCGTGTTCTTGCGGCGCTCGGCGACGATCTCGTCGACCATCTTGTTCATGAAGGCGACATCGGCGGCGAGATCGCGGCGCCGCTTCTGCATCCACAGATTCTCCATCGGCAGGCCGCGGATCATCATGATGGTTTCGAGCGAGCGCACCAGCGACTCCACGAACGGATGGTAATCGCGCCGGTAGAACGAGTTGAAGCGGTAGTCGAAGCCGCACAGCCCGATGGTGTCCAGCGTCAGTGCGGTCATGTCGTGGACGACGTCGATCTCGTCGTCGGCGTTGAGCCGCTCCCATTTCTTGACGAGCTGCTCGGCGATATCGACCATGCTCGGGTGATAGGACTGCATCGCGCGGTTGCCGAACGGCTGCAGCAGGATGTTGTGCGCCTTGCTCCAGTTCGGCTCTGATGTGTCGGCGGTGAACAGGCCGTCGCCCGCCACCGCGCGCACGCGGCGCAGCGGCCCGCGCACCGCCTTGTCGAAGCGCTTCTCGTCGGAGAGCTCGTCGACGAGATCGTGGCCCGAGACAATCACGATCGGCGCGCCCATCATGTCGAGCCAGAAGATCGGCCCCAGCTCCTTTGCAAGCCGCGTCAGGTTCTGCACCGGCGCGGAGGAATCCAGCGACAGCATGTTGCCGACCACCGGCCTGGTCGGCGGATGCGGGATCGGGCTCAGTCTGTTCTTCTTTGGCGCCATTGCGAGTGTATGCCCCTGCCCTGCCTCAGACTCATCTGTCATTCCGGGATGGTCCGCAGGACCAGACCCGGAATCTCGAGATTCTCAGGTGCGCAATTGCGCACCATAGTTCGATGCTTCGCATCGCCCCGGAATGACAACTTCGTTACCCAAACCTTTTTCTACGCCATTCGATCAATTTGGCGCTGACCTCTTCCGGTTTCTCCTGCTGCGTCCAATGGCCGCTGTCCCGCACCAGGTATTTCTCCAGGTCCGGCACCAGCCTTTCCATGCCGTCGGCGGACGACGGCGGTAGCACCGCGTCATTCTCCGCCATGATCATCAGCGCCGGCACGCGCACGTGATGATCCAGGCCTTCCGAGCGCTGCCAGTTGCGGGTGAAGTTGCGGTACCAGTTGATGCCGCCGGTGAAGCCGGTCTTCGTGAAAGTGTCGACGAACACCTTCTTCTCCTCGACTGAGAGGATCGGCGTGCGCGGATCGTGCCTGGCGTCGTAATTCGCAATCATCTGCGGGAACGCCAGATTGACCCGAGGCGAGGCGCCGATGCCGGCGACCGGTTGTTCCTGCGGCGCGTCGGGAGCCCGCGGCGCCGGCTTGCGCATGAAGGCATCAAAGGTCTGCTCGACCCGGCTGCCGAAGATTTTGTCCGGCTCCCGCGCCGGGTCCTGGAACTGCACGATATACATCTTGTCGCCGAAGCGCTGGCGGAACAGCGCGATCGGATCGGCCGCCGCGCGATCCCAATGCGGCGTGTTGACGCCGACCACACCGGCCACGCGCGAAAAATGCCGCAGCGGCATCTGCCAGACGACAAAACCGCCCCAGTCATGTCCGACGAAGATCGCCTTGTCGATCTTCAGATGATCGAGCAGGCCCACGAGATCGCCGGTCAGATGCTCGATGTCGTAGTCTTCCACGGGTTCCGGCCGGTCGGTCACGCCGTAGCCGCGCTGGTCCGGTGCGATGACGCGGATGCCGGCCTCGCTCAGCGCCTTGATCTGGTGGCGCCAGGAAAAGGCCAGCTCCGGCCAGCCATGGCACAGCACCACGGGTGGGTGATCGGTCTTCGGACCCGCATCGTAATAGCCCATGCGAATCCCGTTGGTCTGGGCGAACGCAAGCGGCGGCATCTCAATCATCTGCTTTGTGTCCTTACTCGGCCGCGCCCTTCACGTCGGCCGCCGGCGGCGCACAGGCCGCCTCCAGCGCGGCGAATTCCTCCGGCAGCATGTCGGACAATTCCTGCACATGCGGAATGATGTTGGCGCCGGCAATGAAGCCGAAATCGAGCTGGTCGCGGTAGCTCTGCACGGTGATGTTGAGCGCGATCCCGTGCGTCGAGATCGATACCGGGAAGATGTGCAGCAATTCCGCGCCTGCCGCATAGAGCGTCTGCCGCGGTCCGGGCACGTTGGAGACCGTGATGTTGGCCGACGGCGGCAGCACGTCCGACAGGCTCGAGCGGCTGTAGAGCAGCGCCAGGATCTGCACCAGGATCGGCGTGCCCAGCATCGAGATGTTGGAGACCTGCGGCATCAACGCGCGCAAGGGGTGCGACATCTCCTTGGACTTGGTCGATTGCGCGATGATGGTCTCCAGCCGCGTCCTCGGATCCTCGATATTGGTCGCGATCGAGCAGATCATGCCGAACACCTGGTTGTTGGAGTCGGTGTTGCCTTCCTCCCGCAGCGAGATCGGCACCGCCGCGGTCAGGGACTTGTTCGGCAGCGCGCCGTGCTGCAGGAGATAGCGCCGCACCACGCCGGAGGAGAGCGCCAGCACGACGTCGTTGAGCTTGCCGCCGGAGAGTTTCGCCAGTGCCTTGGCCCGCGACAGCGAGATCGAGGTGCCGGCAAAGCTCCGCTCCGAGGAGATCGACTTGTTGAGGATGGTCGGCGGCGACATCATGCTGGTGAGGCTGTCGCGCGATTTCGGATCGGAGATCTTGCCGACCACGTCGGAGACGCTTTTGAGCATGGCCGGAATGTTGCCGGCGAAGCGCACCGCACTCTCGATCTGGTACATCGCATTGTCGAACAGGATCGAGCCGATGTCGCTCTTGCCCGAGCGCGGCAGCTCGATGCCCTTGGCGGCGGCGGCCGCATCGAGCGGCTGGCTCCAGAGCTGCTGGTAGGAATCGAGCAGGTTGGCGGCGATATCGCGCGGCTCCTGCCCGGCCCTGGCTTTCGCCGCCGGCGGCTCGACTTTGCGCGGCACCGGCGAGACGTCGTAGATCATGTTGGTGAGCGCAGCCCCCGCGCCGCCGTCGATGCAGGCATGGTGCATCTTGGAATAGAGCCCGATCTCGTTGTCCTTCATGCCCTCGAAAACATAGAACTCCCAGAGCGGACGAGCCCGGTTCAACAGCTTGGCATGCGCCCAGCCGACGATGCGTTCCAGCGTGGCGCGGTCGCGCGGCGCCGGCAGGCTGGCGCGGAAGATGTGGCGGTCGATGTCGAACTGGTCGTCCTCGACCCAGGAGGGGTGGTCGATGTCGAGCGGCGCCTTCTCCAGCCGCGCCTTCAATATCGGCGCGATGTGCAGGCGCGAGGCGATCATCGCCTTGAACTCTTCGAAGAAGTCGCCCGTGTAGCCGTCGGGCAGACGAAAGATCGCCATGCTGCCGACATGCATCGGCATTTCCGGCGTTTCCAGATAAAGGAATGATGCGTCCAGCGAGGACAGTTTCTTGCCGTCACCCATGCTTTCCTCCCGAAAGAAATCACGCAGGGCGGATTGCTTCCGCTTCTTGGCGTCTATCGTTTGCGCATGATCTCTTCGGAGAACCGCTACACCCTTTTCCGGATCAAGCGCTGGCCGATTGTGCCTGTTCCGGGGGCGCATAGGCAATGACAAAAGGCCCTGTCCGGTCAAACGGATGGAATTCGCCTTCCCTTTGCGCCAGCCGGTCGGCGATCGCCCACAGCGCCGCCGGATTGACGCCGATCCCGATATGGCTGGCCAAATGCACTTCGATGTTTTCGGCGGTATCGGAGGGACGCAGCAGGCAGGTCCGCCAGTTCACGATGCCGTCGCTCCTCGAGTAGATCGAGGTCACGGGAACCGGCAGGTCGCCGGCGATCGCCTGCGTCAGCTCGGGATTGTCGGCGACGGTTTCACCGGACAGCGCCTCGTAAAGCCGCGTCGCATTGGTCGCCCGGACGTCATTGGCAAACGGGCTGCCAAGCGTGATGACATAACGCACCATGCCGGGCGCCTGCAGCGCCAGATCGCGTGCATAGACACCGCCGAGGCTCCAGCCGACGACCGAGACTTTGCGGCCGGCTTCGCGGTGGATGGCGGCGAGCCGGTCGAGCAGCGCCGCGCGCATCCTGGCGACGCCGCCGATGTTGCGGCCCATGCGCCAGGCATGGGCGTCATAGCCAAGTTCGGCGAGATAGCGGCGCAGCGGCGCCATCGACAGGTCGCTTGCCAGGAAACCCGGCAGCGCCAGCACCGGATGGCCGTCGCCGCGAGGTGCGCGCATCAAGAGCGGCGAGAGCAACAGGCTGGCGTTGAACTCCAGGATTCCCCGTGCCTCGGCAAGGAACAGGCCGAGCCCCGGCGGACGCAGCCGCGGTGAAGCCTCCGCTTCGCTCGGCCGGGCGCTCATTATTTCTTCTTGTCACCGCCGAGCGAGCCGAGCCCGGTCATGGTGACGAACATGTCCTGCATCCGCTCGGCGAATTTGGGATCGAAGCTGAACCAGTTGTGGAGCAACGCCTCCGGCGACACCTTGTCGATATTGGACAGCATCTGCTGCTGCAGCTTGTCCATGACCGCCGTCTGCATCGGCGCCACGTCGGGAAATCCGAAGAACTGCCGGGCTTCGAGGGGCGTACAGTCGATCTCGATGTTTACCTTCATTTCCGCTCCTGACCGCGCTTACAGGTAGCGGCAATAACGACACGACCGCCGCCGCCGCGCAAGCGAGCAGATACGGCGCGGCCACAGTTCCGGCCGTCGAATCGCACTATGGTCAACCCAACCATTCGACCGCAAACCGCGGCCCGGCTCGGCTTTTGCATAGATTCAGCTTGCGGGGCGGCCAAACCCTCGCGACACTACCCCGGGCTGCCTTATCGAAGGCACAGACAGCGGAGGCGTAACCGAATGTCGCTATGTCAGAAGCTCCTTGCAGTGGCCACCATCTCGCTGACCGCGTTTGCGGCGTCCCCGGCGTCCAGCCAGACGCTGCGCTACGCCAACCAGGGCGAACTCAAATCGCTCGATCCCTATACGCTGAACGAATCCACCACCCACGCCCATCTTGGCCAGGTCTATGAAGGCCTGATCGCGCGGGACAAGGACCTGAAGATCGTTCCGGCCCTGGCAGAAAGCTGGGAGACACCGGAGCCGACGCGCTGGCGTTTCCACTTGCGCAAGGGCGTCAAATTCCACAACGGCGATCCCTTCACGGCCGATGACGTGGTGTTCTCGGCGGACCGCGTGCGCGCCCAGGGCTCCAACCTGCAAGCCTATGTCGGCGCCGACGTGAAGGTCGTCAAGATCGACGACTACACGGTGGACTTCGTTCTGACCAAGCCGAATCCCATTCTGAACGCGCTTTGGAATACCTGGTACATCATGGACAAGAAGTGGTGCGAGGAGAACAACGCCGCCGCGCCGACGCCGGTGGCCGCGACCACACCGTCCTATGCTTCGCTGCATGAAAACGGCACCGGCCCCTTCACCATCGAGAGCCATCAGCCCGGTGTGAAGACCGTGTTCAAGGCCAATCCGAACTGGTGGCGCAAGCCCGAGCACAATCTGAAGGAAATCGTCTTCACGCCGATCGGCAATGAAGCGACGCGGGTGGCTGCGCTGTTGTCGGGCGAGGTCGACATCATCGAGCCGGTGCCGCTGCAGGACATCGCGCGCGTCAATGCCAGCCCCAACGCGCAGGTGCTTTCCGGTCCGGAGGTCAGAACCATCTTCCTCGGCATGGACCAGGCGCGCGACGAGCTGCTCTATTCCAACATCAAGGGCAAGAATCCCTTCAAGGACATCCGCGTGCGCGAGGCCTTCTACAAGGCGATCGACGTCGATGCGATCAAGAGCCGCGTGATGCGCGGCATGTCGACGCCATCGGCGCTGATGGTTGCGCCGGAAGTGTACCCGCTGTCGAAGGATTTTGTCCGGCCGAAAGCCGATCCCGAGGCGGCCAAGAAGCTGCTGGCGGAAGCCGGCTATCCCGACGGCTTCCAGGTCACCATGGACTGTCCGAACGATCGCTATGTCAACGACGCGGCGATCTGCCAGGCCGTGGTCGGCATGCTGGCGCGCATCGGCGTCAAGGTGGATCTCCTGGCGCAGCCCAAAGCGCTGTACTTCGCAAAAATACTGAAGCCCGGCGGCTACAAGACCTCGTTCTATCTGCTCGGCTGGACGCCCGGCACGCTCGATTCCCATGACGTGATGTATCAAATCATGGGCTGCCGCGACGATCCCAACGTCTCGCGCGGCGAGGCCAATGTCTCCGGCTATTGCAACAAGGAGTTCGACAGGTTGACCGACGCGGTGCTGCAGGAAAGCGATACGGCCAAGCGCAACCAGATGATCAAGCAGGCCTTCGAGATCGCCATCAAGGACTACGCCTACATCCCGCTGCACCAGCAGTCGCTGGCCTGGGGCACCTCCAGGAAGCTCAAGGTGGTGCAGCGCGCCGACAACCAGGTGCTGCCCTACTGGATGGTCAAGCAGGAGGAGTGAGCACCAGGGTCTTGCACTCAGAACTGCGGCGTATCAGCTTTCGGGGTCACGCGGACTTGCGCAGGCAACTCCGGTATGCCGCCGTTTGATGTTCGCCCATGGCAACCTTGATGCACCGCAAATCTTGCGGCGCATTGACGACCACGCCCATGAAGTCCATCATCTTCCCGCGTGGCTAACCCCATGGAGTGACAGCCATGATGGAGAGGGTCGTAGCCGGATTTGTCGTAGCAGCGTTCGTCTTCATGGGCTGGCTTGCCTACATTCAGAAGCATCCGGAGAAGTGCTTGCACGGTCGCCTGGTCAAAACCTTGCAGCACTGCGGATCGCTGGACCCTTCGATATAGCGGCGCGTCGCGCCCGGGATGCGGAACCGGAACGGCATAGGGTAACGTCAGCAGTCGGCTTTGAGGGCGCAGCGGACATGCCGATCAAGCGGGCCGACTTCAGTTGATGTGCGACAAATCCGTGGTCAGGCTCTCAGTTACACCATCGACGAAGTAGTCTTGCTCGATGTCGCCGCTAAGATTGGTGAATGGCAGCACTACGATGGAAAGACAAGGCCGTGCAGGTGCGCTCGGCACTGCGCTCACAACTTGCCGGGCCCGATCAGGATTATTCCAGACGACCGCATAGGCCTGGACCGGAAGGGCAATATTTTTGAAGTTTTGCTCGCCTAGATCGGCGAACTCAACTCCGACTTTGCCTGGCACATGATCATAGGCAGAAGAGGAAATGCAGATGCCGCCAGGTTCTGCGATGCTTTCAAGCCGCGCCGTAATCCCCAAAAATGTCATATGACTCGACAATCACGTCGCCGACATTGATGCCGACACGGAAAACAATCCGCTTGTCTTCCGCATCGGCGGTTGTGATTTTCTTGATACGGGTCTGAAATTGCGCAGCGGCTCGAACCGCTCTGACCGCGCTTGGAAACTCCGCCAAAAACCCGTCACCGGTATTCTTGACGATGCGGCCCCCGTGTTCGGAGATTACGGTCGTCACGCCCTCGTCGAGCAGAGTTGTGAGTTTGGCGTGCGTGCCCTCTTCGTCGTGGTCCATGAGCCTCGAATAGCCCGCCACGTCAGCAGCCAGTATCGTTGACAACCTTCGCTCGACCCGGACTGGCCGCTCTTGCACCACGATCCGCAAATCCAAATAACGGCACAGTGTACGACGGTTCAGACGGCGATGCCAGACGCGCTTTGGGCCACCTCGGCTGAGGTCGCCTATGCCCCTGAACGGACTTGCAATGCAAAACATTATTTCGTCTGAGACCCCTGACCGGTCCGATCGAGAATGTTATGGTCCAGAAATTGAGCACAACACGTTCTCGGTGAGTCAAATGCGGCGACGCCAGTTCGTTGGCCTGATCGGAGGCGCCGCCGCGTGGCCATTTGCAGCGCGCGGACAGCAGAAAGCTCGCTATCCCACGATCGTCCTTGTCGGGCTTGTCGGAACGAGCGGGGAGGGAGCAAGGCGCGTGTTTGAATCGGCTTGCTCGGAGTTTGGTTTGGTCGAGGGGCGCAATATCCACATCGTCGATCGGTGGACAGAGCCTTCCAAAATGCGCGCCGTCGTGGCCGAACTTGTGACCTCGGCACCGGCTATCATCGTTGCCTTCGGAACGTCGGTCCTGAACGCTGTGCGGGAGGCGACAAATTCGATCCCGGTGGTCTTTGTTGGTATTTCCGATCCGGAAGGTGTCGGCATCGTCGCGAACCTTGCCCGGCCGGGCGGTAACATGACTGGGCTCGCAAACTTCGAGCCTTCAATGGGTGGGAAATGGCTGCAGACCCTTAAGGAGATGGCACCGCACCTTACCCAAGTCGGCGTCCTCAGGTTCGCGGGGACGCAGGTGAGAATTCTGAGGAACATCGAGGACAACGCCGCTTCGAGCGGGATGAAAGTCGTCGATTGTCCTGTGCACGATGGCTCTGAAATCCGGGCAGCGATCGGTGCTTTCGACGGCCAGCTAGGGGTCGGCTTGATTGTGCTTCCCGACCCGATCTTCGAGACCTTCCTTTCATTGATCCTTGAACAAGCCGCAAAACAACATTACCCCACGATTTATCCGTTCCGAAGTGACGCTCAAGCGGGCGGATTGTTGAGTTATGGGATCAACATATTAGACCAGTTGCGACGGTCGGCCTTCTACGTCGATCAGATTCTGAAGGGAGCGCGACCGGGCGATCTGCCGGTACAAGCGCCGACCAAATTCGAATTGGTTATCAATTTAAAGACGGCAAAAGCGTTGGGTCTGGATGTTCCCCAGGCGCTGCTCGCCCGCGCTGACGAGATCATCGAATAGCAGCATCGTTTGTTGCAGCGCATGGGTCTGCATGTGTGGTCCGAAGCCGGCGTGCTTGGAACGCTCCTGCGAGCACAGCGGAAGCGGCACGACTTCGTGCCGGCTGTTCGGGTTCATAAGGTGCACGCCTTAGCCGAACCGTTCGACCGCGAACGGGCTCGGATCGGCGAACGGCTTTTCGCCCGTCATCATTTCCGCGAGCAGGCGTCCACTCACCGGCCCCAGCGTCAGCCCGTGATGCTGGTGGCCGAAATCGAACCACAGCCCGGGATGGCGCGGCGCCTTGCCGATCACCGGCAGCATGTCGGGCAGGCAGGGACGCGCACCCTTCCATGGCCTGGCGTCGACGGGCTCGCCCAACGGAAACAGCTTGTGCGCCTTCGGCAGCGCGCGCTCGACCTGGATCGGGGTCGCCGGCGCATCTCGCCCGGCGAACTCCACGCCCGTGGTCAGGCGAATGCCCCGGCTCATCGGCGCCAGCACAAAACCCTGATCGGCATCGAGCACGGGGTGATGCAACACGGCATTGCCGAGCGCCGCGAGGTGCAGATGATAGCCGCGCTTCACCGCGAACGGCATCGAATAGCCAAGCGGCCCGAAGACGAGATCGGACCAGGGTCCGAGGGCCACCACCGCCTCGCGGGCCGTGACCGATCCCCCCGTGATCGCCACGCGCCAGCGTCCGTCCTGATCCTGCTGCAGCGTCCTGGCGTCGCCGGCGACAAAGCGCCCGCCCTTGCGCCTGAACAGCGCGGCATAGGCCTTGGCGAGGCCGCCGGGGTCGACCACGAAGCCGGGCTGGTTGAACTGGATCGCGCCGGCGAAGTCGCCGATGAGATTGGGCTCGCGTTGCGCGATCGCCTTGGCATCGAGCATCTCGGCTTCGACGCCATGCTGCTTCGCCCGCTCCAATTCGCCGATTGCCCTCGCCAAGCTTTGCTTCGAACGAAACAGCTTGATCCAGCCGTCCTTGCGCAGCAAGTGGGGCACGCCGGCCTCGGTGATCAGCTCCTCGTGCTCGATCAAACTGCGGCGGATGAGCGGCAGCGCCGCCATCGCGCCGCGCAGCGCCCGGTCGGGCCGCGAGGCCATATAATAGCGCGCGAGCCACGGCAGGAAGGAAGGCAGGTCCGCGAGGCTGTAACGCACCTGCGGGGCCCGGTTCGAGGCATAGCGCAGGATGTCCGCGAGGTTGCGCGGAAACATGTAGGGGAAAACCGAGGCGCATTCGATGATCCCGGCATTTCCGTAGCTCGTCTCCTCGCCCGCAAGCTCATGCCGGTCGACCAGGATGACGTTGCGTCCGCGCTTTTGCAGGTGCAGCGCAGCGCCGACGCCGACCATGCCGGCGCCCAGCACGAGCACGTCGGCCTTCAGTTCCCCCACCCCGGCACTCCCAAAGTTGAATGTGACGCGCGCGCGTTAGCCGCCTAGACTGAAGCTAGCTGTTGCAGCTTGCCCGCGCAAACCCGTCCCATGTCCGGGGCACAACGCGCTTGCGCGGCGGCCAAACTCTGGCAACATGGTTCCATCATACCCACGGCGACATTGCGGAAAAGCAGGCGCCTACATCGGAGAGCGTAAAGAAATGTCGGTTCGTCACACCTTGTTGGCAGCGAGCGTCTCGATCGTCATGTTCGCGATGTCGCCGGCATCAAGCCAGACCCTGCGTTATGCGAACCAGGGAGAGCTCAAGTCGCTCGACCCCTACACTTTGAAGGAAACGACGACGATCGCTCACCATGCTCATGTCTACGAGGGCCTGGTCACCCGCGACAAGCAATTGAAGATCGTCCCGGCGCTGGCCGAAAGCTGGGAGACGCTGACCCCGACCCACTGGCGCTTCCATTTGCGCAAGGGAGTCAAATTCCACAACGGCGATCCCTTCACCGCCGATGACGTATTATTCTCCGCCGAGCGCGTCCGCGCCAAGGGCTCCAATTTCCTGTCCAACGTCCCGCCCGACGCCAAGTTCGTCAAGGTCGACGACTACACGGTCGACGTGACGCTGGACGCGCCCAATCCCATTCTGATCTCGCAATGGGACGGCTGGTTCATCATGGACAAGAAATGGTGCGCGGAGCACGATGTGGTCGCTCCGACGCCGGCGTCTGCCACCACGCCGAGCTATGCCACATTGCATGAGAACGGTACTGGTCCTTTCACGATCGAGAGCCACCAGCCCGGCGTGAAGACGATATTCAAGGTCTTTCCCGGCTGGTGGGGAAAGCCGGAACATAATCTGAAGGAGATCGTCTTCACCCCGATCGGGTCCGATGCGACCCGCGTCGCCGCGCTGTTGTCGGGCGAGGTCGATGTCGTCGAGCCGGTTCCGCTGCAGGACATCCAGCGGGTGAACGCGAGCGGCACCGCGACCGTGATGAACGGCCCGGAGATCCGCACGATCTTCCTTGGCATGGATCAGACCCGCGACGAGCTGCTCTATTCGAGCGTGAAGGGCAAGAACCCCTTCAAGGACGTTCGCGTCCGCGAAGCCTTCTACAAGGCGATCGATATCGAGGCGATCAAGAACCGGGTCATGCGTGGCATGTCGACGCCGTCGGCGCTGATGATCGCTCCGCAACTGTTCGCGCTGTCGAAGGACTTCACGCGGCCGAAATACGATCCTGACGGCGCCAAGAAGCTCCTGACGGAAGCCGGCTATCCCGATGGCTTCCAGCTCACCATGGATTGCCCGAACGATCGCTATGTCAACGATAGCGCGATCTGCCAGGCGGTGGTCGGCATGCTGGCGCGGATCGGCGTCAAGGTCGAACTGCTGGCCCAGCCCAAGGCGCTGTATTTCGCCAAGGTCTTGAAGCCGGGCGGCTTCAAGACCTCATTCTATCTCCTGGGCTGGACGCCGGCCTCGAGCGACTCCCACAACGTGCTGCATGACATCCTGGGCTGCCGCGACGACCCCAAGGACTCCACCCGGGGCGAAGCCAATCTCGGCGGCTACTGCAACAAGGAATTGGACGGGCTGACCGACAAGATACTGGTCGAGGCCGATACCTCCAAGCGCGACCAGATGATCAAGCAGGCCTACGAGATCGCGTTCAAGGACTACGCCTACATCCCGCTGCACCAGCAGTCATTGTCCTGGGGCGTGTCGAAAAAGGTCAAACTGACACAGCGCGCCGACAACGAGGTGCTGCTCTACTGGGCCACCAAACAGGAAGAGTAAGCATTCAAACACAGAAGGTCCCGGCGGCCCAGACCTCCGGGACCTTGTTTTTCAGGTACCGCAACGAAGCGCGCCGCAGTCTCAGAGAGTAGTGAAAGGATCACATGCTCGCTTTCACTCTTCGCCGGGCGATCCAGGCGATCGGCGTCATGATCGCCGTCGGAATCATCTCGTTCTCGATGTTCCGTTTCGCCGGCGACCCCGTCAACCAGATGGTCTCGATTGACACCTCCTACGCCGAGCGGCAGTCGATCCGACATTCTCTGGGGCTTGACGATCCGATCCCCGTTCAGTTCGCGCGCTATTTCGCCGACGCCGCGCGGTTCGATTTCGGTATCTCCTATCAATTCCGCCAGCCCGTGGCCACGCTTCTGAAGGAACGCATGCCGGCGACGCTGGAGCTTGCGACCTGCGCCACGATCCTGGCCATGGTGTTCGGCATCCTGATGGGGGTCTATTCGGCGCTGCGGCGCGACTCGCTGTTGGCAAAACTGTTCCAGGCCGTATCGCTGATCGGGATTTCGCTGCCGACCTTCCTGATCGGCATCCTCCTGATCTATCTGTTCTCGGTCGATCTGGGTTGGCTGCCGTCGTTCGGCCGCGGCCAGGTGGTGCGGTTCGGCTGGTGGACGACGGGACTTCTGACGATCTCCGGCCTGAAGGCGCTGATCATGCCCTCGATCACGCTCGGCCTGTTCCAGATGACGCTGATCATGCGGCTGGTGCGCGCGGAGATGCTGGAGGTCCTGCGCACCGACTATATCCGTTTCGCCCGCGCCCGCGGGCTGACCACGCGCGCCATCCATTTCGGTCATGCGCTGCGGAATACGCTCGTGCC
>Ga0207707_10000603_pt1 | contig 36181 bp, 24 predicted proteins | sample KBSC83BmetaG_FD_184336 | JGI IMG/M metagenome (GOLD analysis project Ga0207707, IMG submission 184336) | Corn rhizosphere microbial communities from Kellogg Biological Station, Michigan, USA - KBS C8-3B metaG (SPAdes) (version 2) | ecosystem: Host-associated > Plants > Roots > Rhizosphere ... | reverse complement strand
GTTGCTCTCCGACACGCTGGCAGCGCGTCACGTCGCCAGCGTGTCGCTCTTCTACTTCGGCAGCACGCCCGTTGGCGCGGTGCATCTCGCGGACACCGTGCGCCTGGGTGGTTCGGCCCCCGCCACGGGCTGGATCGCCGTGAGCCAGACGTACCTGCAGGGCGACTATGTGGGCTGCTTCACCTGGTTGCGCAGCCATCACCCGGTCGCGCGCATCGGCTCGTCCATGCTGCTCTACCGGATCCTGCCCGACACCGTGCCGCGCTTGCCCCCCGGTACCGTGGCGGTCACGTCGAACATCGAGTCGTACGGCGTATCGCTCGGCACCACCGAGCGCCAGAATCTCATCTGCCAGCAGTCGCGCGTGCTCGTGCGCGGCGGTACCGCGGCCTTCGAACCGGCGGTGGCGCAGGAAGGCGACGAGCCGTCCGGTGCGACCGCGGGGACACCGGGCGCCGCCGCTGACACGCGCAGCGCGCCCGCTGCGGTGAGCGCCGCGATGCTGCTCGATGCCGCGAAGGATGGGACGAACTGGCTCACCTACGGCCGCGACTACACGAACCGCCGCTTCTCGCCCCTCGACCAGATCACTACGGACAACGTCAATCGGCTGACGCTGGCCTGGGTGCATCAGCTCGAAACACCGCCCGGTGGTCAGGAGAGCTCACCGGTGGAAGTGGATGGGACGCTGTACTACACGGGTCCGTTCGGCGCCGTGGTCGCCGTGGATGCGCGCACCGGCGTGGAGCTCTGGCGGCATCAGCACAAGCTCGCCGCCGTGCCCACGTGCTGCGGCGCCAAGAATCGGGGCGTGGCCGTCTACGGCAACGCGGTGTACGTCAGCACGCTCGACGATCACGTGCTCGCGCTCGACAATCGCACGGGGAACGTGCTCTGGGACGTGCAGACCGCGGACCCCGATTCATCGTACTCCATGACCAGTGCGCCGCTGGCCGTGGACGGGCGCATCATCGTGGGCGTGGCCGGCAGCGACTTCGCCATGCGCGGCTCCGTGGATTGCTACGACGCCCGCACCGGAAAGCGACTCTGGCGTTTCTACACGATCCCCTCGCCCGCCGACGGCGGCTGGTGGGGCAAGTGGTCACCCACAACGCCGGAGGGCGACAAGCTGCCGCGCGACATCGCGCAGGAAAAGCGCGACAGCGCGCGCTACGCCGATGCCTGGACGCTGGGCGGTGGTGGCGTGTGGAACACCCCGTCGTACGATCCGGAGCTGCACACGATCTACTTCGGCGTCGGCAATGCCGCGCCGAACATGGATGGATCGGTGCGACCGGGCGACAATCTCTACACCGCGTCCGTCGTCGCGGTGGATGTCAACACCGGCAAGCTCGAGTGGTATTACCAGGAAGTGCCGCACGATCTATGGGACTACGATGCATCGAATCCCACCGTGCTCTTCGATGTGATGGTGAACGGCCAGCGTGTGCCGGCGGTCGCGCAGGCGGGGAAGGACGGGTGGGTGTACATCCTGGATCGGCGCACCGGACAGCGCATCCGCCGCACGTCGCCGTTCGTTCCGCACGAGAACACCTTCGCGGCGCCCACGGCCGCGGGCACGCGCATCATGCCGGGCATGGGCGGCGGGGCGAACAATGCGCCACCGTCCTTCTCGCCCCTTACCGGGCTGCTGTACATCGCCGGTATCGTCGAGCCCGTTTCGTACACGCTCGCTCCCGAGCCGCTGGTGATCGGTTCGAAATACCAGGGCGGGAATCACTTTCCGCTGGCAGCGGCAACCGGAACGCTCACCGCCATTGACGTGAACACCGGCCAGGTGCGCTGGCAGACGAAGACCGTCGAGCGGATGCTGGGCAACGGCACGCTCGCGAGCGCGGGCGGTCTGGTATTCTATGGAGAGCAGCAGGGCGTCTTCCACGCAGCCGACGCCAGAACGGGGCAGGTCCTCTGGACCGCCAACACCGGCGGGCACGTTCGTGCGCCTCCGGTCACGTACGAGGTGGATGGTACGCAGTACGTCGTGATTGCCGCGGGTGGCGCGCTCTTCGCGTTCTCCCTGCCGGCGGACGCCCGGCACTAGACGCCGGGCGTCACGCAGCGCGGTCGGCTACCAGCCGGCGCGCGGGTGATGGGAGGTTCCCGCCGGCGAGCCGTGCACTGGCATCGGCATGATGATGCCGATTGGCATGGTGGTCCCACCATGACCGCGCGGATCGCAGTTGTCGCCATCCACGACGCCGCCACGCAGAATCACGCCGATCACGGAGCCAATGCCGCCCATGGTTCCATGGCTGCCCGTTCCGGCTGAGGCAGTACCAGTGCCGGCCGGATAGGTGACGGGATTGGGTGTCGGACGCGGCCCGACGACCGGACCCGGCGCCGCGACAGGCGCGGTCACCGTGGGCTCCGGCGAGGGTGCTGGAGCAACCGCTGCCACCTGCTGCACCTCGGGCTTGGGCGAAGGCTTGGCCTTGGGCGCGATCTGTTTCTTCGGCGTGCCCTTCGAGACCTCCGCCTTGGGCGCCTCGCCGAGCTCGATCGCGGAGACGACCTGCGCCGGCCGATACTGCGATGAGGCCAGCTCCGAGGTGGGCGCCGACGCGCGCTGAAGGTCGCCCTGCAGGGCAGGACTCAACGCGGCATCATGCGGCTTTGCGTCGCGACTGCAGGCGAGCGCCACCAACGCCACCGCGCCAACTGCCAGCTTGCTCACTGCATTCATGGGCTCCTCCTCGAAGAACCGGCCCTCTTGACCCCGCACTGCTCACGGCACCGCTTTCGCTGGAGACATTGGCGGGCGTTGTAGTAAGTGCATCTCTCGCGCCATCGTTCCACGCCTGAAATCCACGCCTGGCGGCGCCTGTCGTCCATTCCGCGAGACGGCGGGTGTCCTGCCATCCGTACACCAGGGAAATCGTACATGCGTATCATTCACCGCCGCGCACGCGTTGTCCATGGACGTCGCGGGACCGGTGCCGCATTCGCCGGCATGCTCGCGTCTGCTTCGCTGATTCTGGGTGCGTCGTGCCAGGCGCCGCCGTCGAGTGTACGCTCGCTCTCAGCGACCCAGCGCGCCGCCATTGCCGACACGGTCCGGCAGACCATGATCGCCGCCTGCAATCTGTCGGGCGGCAACGTCGTGTCGCGGCTCATGAGCCTGTACCCCGATACCGGACAGGTCATTTCGGCCAGCGTCGGTCACATCACGACCTCGCGCGATTCGCTGCGCCAGAACATTCAGACGTTCTGGACGAACGTCGGACGGAACATGAAGGACCCGAAGTGGGAATGGACCGCGATGCACGTCGATGTTCTCGCGCCGGATGCCGCGGTGCTGACCGCCACGTACTCCATTCCGCACCTGACCCCGGCCGGCATGCCGCATGTGATTGGCGGCGCCTGGACCGCCGTCTTCCAGCGCCGCGGCAGGCGCTGGGTGATCGTGCAGGAGCATCTGTCGGATTTACCCCAGTAGCCGGCAAAGGGGCAGCCCATGGGGCAGCCCATGGGGCTGCCCCATGGGCTGCCCCTTTGCCTCCCGATGGCACCACCAACCCGCTGCCAGCTACCACCCCCGGCATCAATCCTGCTGCACAAGAGGGCGAACGCAGCATTAGGGTCCAATGCACGAATCCGGCGTCGATTTCCCCGACAGACGACGCACTGCATGGCTGGCGGCGGGTGTCGCGGCTACGATCGTCGCGTTCATTTTTGCCGGCCAGAGCTACCTCTATCAGCGCATCCTCGGCCATGCCGCGCCCGTGCGCCAGATGATCGAGATGGAGCTCGTACGCTGGTATCTCTGGCTGGCCTTCGTTCCGCTCATCGCGGCGATGATTCGTCGCCTGGAGCACACCGCCACAGGCGTTCGCCGGCGCCTCGCGATGCACATCTGTTCGGCGCTGGGTTTCGTGCTCGCGCATGCCGTGATCACCACACTCTCCAGCCGCGCAATCGAGGGAACCGGGGCGCCTCCCGATCTCTCGTTCCCGGCCCATGTCGCCACCATGTCCGCCGTGGATGTGCTCGTCTATGCCATGATCGTCGCGTTCTTTTACGCCGCGGCGTATCACGAGCGCTTTCGCCAGCGCGAATTGTTTGCGAGCCAACTCCAGTCGCAGGTCGCGCAGCTGCGGCTCCGGGAGCTGCGCATGCGGCTGCAGCCCCATTTTCTCTTCAACACGCTCAATACCATCTCGGCTCTCATGCACACCGACGTGGATCAGGCCGACGCCATGCTCACCGCGTTCAGCGATCTGCTGCGGTCCTCGCTTCGCGCCAGTGAGCGGCAGGAGATCCCCCTTCGACAGGAGATCGCCTTCGTGCGCCGCTATCTCGAGATCATGGGCCTGCGGTTCGGTGGGCGACTCACCGCGAACCTGCACATCGACCCCGCCACCGTGGATGCGCTCGTGCCGAATCTCCTGTTGCAACCGCTCGTGGAGAACGCGCTCCGCCACGGTATCGCCCGCCGCGGACAGGGCGGATGCGTCGAGATCCGCGCCTGCCGGCTGAATGGAGATCTCCAGCTTCGCGTGCTGGATGACGGGCCCGGGCTGCCGGCGGAATGGCAGGAGCGCCACAGCACCGGTCTGGGCCTCCGCATGACGCGCGAACGACTGGACACGCTCTACGGGCCGCGCCACCACATGGAAATCGGCAATCGTGAGGAGGGCGGAGCGCAGCTCCTGCTCACGATTCCATTTCGGGTCGCGCTCCAGACCAGGCCCGCCGCCTGAATCGTCATGTCGCTCGCTCCGCTTCGTGCGCTCATCGTGGATGACGAAGAGCCCGCTCGGCTTCGCCTCCGCACCCTGCTGGCGCGAGAGCCCGGGGTGGAGCTCGTCGGCGAGTGCGCAGCCGGCGCGGAGGCGATCGCCGTCATCCAGCGTGAACGGCCCGACGTCGCATTCCTCGACGTGCACATGCCGGATCTGGATGGCTTCGAGACCGTCCGCTGTCTCACGGCGGATCTTCGTCCGGCGATCATCTTCGTTACCGCATTCGATGAATACGCCGTGCGCGCCTTTGACATGCATGCGGTGGACTATCTCCTCAAGCCGTTCAGCCGGGAACGACTGCACGACGCCGTCGAGCGTGTTCGCGAGAGTCGCGCGCATGCTGATCCCGCCGTCCTCGATCAGCGTCTCGTTCACCTGCTCGAAGAGCTGGCCGACGGGCGCCATCCGCGCGAACGCATCGCCGTCCGTTCCAACGGCCGCCTGTTCTTCGTTCGCATCGCGGACATTGACTGGGTGGAAGCTGATGCCAACTACGTCAGGCTGCACACCCGCGGCGAGGTGCACGCGCTCCGCGAAAGCATGCGGAACATGGAGGGCAGACTCCCGCCGGATGTGTTTCTGCGCATTCACCGCTCGGCCATCGTGAACATCGAACGCGTGCGCGAGCTCCAGCCATGGTTCCATGGGGAGTACATCGCGATTCTGCAGGACGGCACCAAACTCACCGTCAGCCGCGCCTACAGCAACCGGCTCGACGAGCTCATTCGCTGACGCCGCGTCCTCCGCGTCCCTCATTCCGGCCGTTTCGTCCCTCGGCCGGGCCGTTTCGTCCCGATAGCGTTGTCGCCCAATGAAGTACCGGGATAATTGGCGCCCATAGTGTGGCGCCGCAAGCGCGCGTTGCCCTGCGTGACGGAGCAGCCCGCGCCGGCGGCACCCATGGTGCGAGGATTCGGCGTTCCGGGGGTTGGTGGGGAAATGATCACGAGCGTCCTGGCGCAGCGTTGTCGTGCTGTCGTCTGCCCCACCTGGCAGACGATGGCGATGCCGCGCGCACAGGACGTTTTGCATCCGTACACCTCCACCGCGCGCCGTGTGTCTCGCATCTGCACCGTCAACACGAGGCACTCGGAGGCATTATGCGTTGTCGGTTGTTGGGATTGCTCGTGGCGCTCGGTACGCTCGCATTCCTCCCCCCATTGGCCGCCGCGCAGCAGGAAGCGGTCATCACCGGAAAGGTGCAGAGCCAGGCCGGAGTACCGTTGCCGTTCGCGGAAGTCTCCGTCACGGAGCTGCGCCAGGGCGCACTGACGCAGAGCGACGGCACCTACCGGATCGTCGTTCCGGCCGCACGCGTCACGGGACAGCAGGTCACCCTCACGGCCCGGCTCATCGGGTACAAGCAGGGTTCGGTCAAGCTCGCGCTCACGGGCGGCCCGCATTCGCAGGATTTCTCGCTCGAGGCCAACCCGCTGCGCCTCGGTGAAGTCGTCGTGACCGGCGAGGGCATCACGACGGAGCGGCAGAAGCTCGGCGCCGTGATCAACACGGTGGACACCTCGCTCGTCACCCGCTCCGACGAGACCAACATCGTCTCCGCGCTCTCCGGCAAGGCGCCGAACGTGGAGATCACATCGTCATCCGGTGATCCCGGGTCGTCGTCGTACATCCGCATTCGCGGACCCAAGACGATCACCGGCGATGGCCAGCCGCTGTTCGTGGTGGACGGCGTGCCGATTGACAACTCCACCATCAACACTGAGGGAGACCCGACCGCAAGCACCAGCGCGCCCAACCGCGCTTCAGACATCAACCCGGCGGACATAGCCAGCGTCGAGATCCTGAAGGGTGCGGCGTCCGCCGCCATCTACGGCGCCAGGGCCGGCCAGGGTGTGGTGCTCATCACCACGAAGAAGGGCCAATCGGGTCCCACCCGGTACTCGCTGCGGTCCAGCTACTCGTTCGACGACGTCAACAAGTCGATTCCGCTGCAGACCAAGTATGGACATGGCTCCCACGGCGTCTCGCCGACATGCGACATTTATGACGACAGCCTGCCCGCGGCGACTCTCGCCGACTGCGGACCGTCTACCAGCAACAGCTGGGGCCCGCCCATTCCCTCCGGGCGGCCGATCTATAACCACTTCGGCGACCTGTTCACCACCGGGCATACGTGGAGCAGCGCGCTCTCCATTTCCGGTGGCAGTGACAAGACGCTCTACTACGTGTCGGCGGGTCGCGACAAGGACAACGGGATCATCGTCGGACCAAATGACTACTACGACAAGACCACATTGCGGCTGAACGCGTCACAGAATGTGTTCGACAATCTGAAGGTGGGGGTAGACATATCCTACGTGGACACACGGGGACGGTACATCCAGCAGGGATCCAACACCGATGGGCTGCTGCTCGGTTCGCTGCGCACGCCGCCGGAATTCAACAACGCAGTCTATTTGGACCCGGTCTCGCGGATGCACCGGTCCTACCGGTTCCCATTCCCCTCCACCGCATCGCAGTTCGATGGGCGCGGCTATGACAACCCGTTCTTCAGCATCTACCAGGACGACAATTCCAGCCAGCTCTCGCGCACCTACGGCAATGTCAATGCGTCGTACGATCCGTTCGACTGGCTCACGATCGCCGAGCGTTTCGGGACGGACTACTACACGGACAACCGGCTCGAAGGATTTCCATGGACCAGCTCCGGACAGCCGACTGGCCAGGTCTTCCAGGGAGATTTCAAGAACTATCAACTGGATCAGAATCTCACGCTCACCGCGCGTCACACGTTCAGCCCGTCCTTCTCCGGCACGCTGACGCTCGGTCAGAACGCCAACAGTCGCCACTTCAGCCAGATCCGGGTCGTGGGTGTGTCACTCGTGGCGCCGCAGCCATTCGCGCTGCTGAACGCCATCACCAACACGCCGAATGATTCCGAGGCGGTGATTCACAGCGCGTCGTATTTCGGACAGGCTCAGGTGGATCTGTTCAACCAGCTCTACCTCACCGGTGCGCTGCGCTATGACGGATTCTCCGAGTTCGGCTCCAGCTCCCGCTGGCACTTCTTCCCGAAGGCGAGCGCGGCGTGGAACTTCTACACCAACAATTCCCCCACGCCGGGTGTCGTTACATACGCCAAACTGCGGGCGGCCTATGGCGAGTCCGGTTCCGAACCGTCGCCGTACGCGACCAACCAGTTCTACTCCGCAGGCGTGTTCTTTGGCGACAACGGGTGGGGCGATGTGCTCTATCAGAACCAGAATGGATTTGGCGGCTTGAGTCAGAGTTTCCAGAAGGCTCAGCCGATTCTGGGACCCGAACGCACCAAGTCCGTGGAAACCGGTGTGGACCTGGGACTGCTCAACAACCACGCTGACGCGTCGCTCACGCTCTATCGCGACCATACGATCGGCGCGATCTTCCTGGCGCCCGTGCCCAACTCCACCGGCTTCGGCGTGCAAGCACAGAACGCCGGCGACCTGCGGAACCAGGGCATCGAAACCCAGCTCAACATCCGACCCATCATGCAGAAGGATCTCACCTGGGAGATCGGTCTGCAGTGGGCCAAGAATCAGAACAAGGTGCTCGGCCTCTCTGGCCAGCAGTTCGTGGATCTGACGGCAGGCGGCGGCGGCGGCTTCACCGGTGCCGTTCCTACCGCATGGACCGGCTCGTCCGTTGGAGTGCTGCGCGGCAACGACTTCGCGCGTTGCGGCCTCGGCCTCGTGATTGGCGGCGAGAACATCGATCAGTTGTGCGGAAACGCCCCCAAGGGCGCGCTCTTCATTGACAGCGATGGGTTCCCGATCCTCGATCCGACCGATCGCGTCATCTCGGATGGCAATCCCAAGTGGACCGGCAGCGTGCACACCGCCATCACCTTCCACAAGCTGACGATCTCCGGCCTGCTGGATATCAAGCATGGCGGGCAGATCTGGAATGGTACACTCGGCGCGCTCGACAACTTCGGCGCCTCGGCCTCCACACTCATTCGCGGATCGCAGGTCGTGTTCGGGAAGAGTTGGATGCCAGGACCTGTTGGCGGACCCGGTGCAGGTACGACCGTGACGCTCGATCAGGCATGGTTCACCGGACTTGGCAGTGGCTTCGGCCCCGTGGCGTCACAATTCGTGGAGGATGGCGGATACACCAAGCTCCGTGAGATCGCGGTGGGGTACACCTTCGACAATCCGAGCCTGACCAATTGGGGATTCAGCAGCGTGAACCTGCGGCTCTCCGGTCGAAATCTCTACACCTGGACCAAGTACAAGGGCATTGATCCCGAGGCGAATCTGGCCGGTGCCGCCGTGCTCATTCAGGGAGTGGACTACTTCAACAATCCGCAGACGCGTTCCTTCGTGATCTCCGTAGCCCTGAATCGCTAACCTCGGACGAGAGAACCATTGTATGCATAGATCCATCAAGCTCGCGCTGAGCGCGCTGCTCCCGGTGGTGATCCTCGCCGGTTGCAGCGATTGGCTCACTGGAAACAAGATCAGCCAGAATCCCAACGCCCCCACCGTTGCGGGAAAGGATCCCCTGCTCGTGGCGATCGGAGTGGCACAAACCGATCTTCAGACCGGCGATCTCGCCCGGCTCTTTAGCGTCTGGATGCAGCAAATGGGTGGAAGTGACCGCCAGTACATTTCCTTCGCGCAGTATCAGTTCGATGAGGATGCCTTCTCGGGGGACTGGTCGCTGGTCTACACCGGCGGCGGTCTCATTGACCAGCGAGCGCTCGAGAAGCAGGCGCTCTCAGCGGGCGATTCCATCTACGCCGGCATTGCCAAGGTGTGGGAAGCGCTCACCATCGGCACGGCCGCCGACCTGTGGGGCGCCATTCCGTACTCGCAAGCCGTTGATACCATCGCCAAGCCAGACACGGATTCGCAGCAGATGGTATACACCGAGGTCCAGGCGTCGCTTGACTCGGCCATTGACTGGCTCAAGTGCGATACGACTCTCGTGAAATCATGTAAAGGGCCGTTCACGGGAGCCGATCTGTTCTACAACAACAACATGGCGGCCTGGATCGAGCTCGCGCATACGCTCAAGGCGCGCTTCTACATGCACGTCGCCCCGCAACTGGGCGATGCCGCGTATACGGCGGCGCTCGCCCAGGCAGATTCGGGAATTTCCACTCCCGACAATGACTTCAAGTCCTTCCAGAGCTCCAACCCGAACGAGTGGAATCTCTGGTTTCAGTTCATGGAGAATAATCGATCCGGATACATCAGCGCCGGGTCGTATCTGGTGAATCTGCTCAAGAGCACCAGCGACCCGCGGCTCACCGCGTACTTCTCCACGAACAGCTCGGGGCAATTTGCCGGGGCGCCAGCGGGGGGAGCCTCCGGAGACTACAGCTCGCTGAGCGACGCACGACTCGATCCGGCCTTCCGGCAGCCGATCGTCACGTACGCCGAGAACCAGTTGATCATGGCGGAAGCTGCGCTGCGACTCGGCCAGAATGGTCTCGCGCTCACCGCCTACAACGCAGAGCGCATGTCACAGGGCGTCCCGACAAAGGGCAGCGTGACGCTCAATGACATCCTCACTGAGAAGTACATTGCGGACTTCCAGGAAATCGAGACGTGGAATGACTACAAGCGCACCTGCCAGCCGACAGTTCCGCTCTCGCCGGGTGGCGTGATTCCCGGGCGCCTGCTCTACCCGCTCTCGACGGAACGGAATGCCAACCCCAACATTCCAGCCCCCAGCGCACAACCGCAGTTCAACTGGAATCAGACCACGTTCCCCTGCCCGGGACCCGGCTAGAAAAAGGGGCAGCCCATGGGGCAGCCCCATGGGCTGCCCCATGGGCTGCCCCTTTTTCATCCTTCCATCTCGATCAGGGGCTGATTCGCTCGCGCCTCCCACTCCACGTCAATCGCCTCATCGCGCGCCAGACTTTCCAGCTCACTGCGCAGCTTGGCCACCGATCCGTACCGCTCGGCGACCGTGATCACCATGCGGAGCGCGAAAAGCGGCGAGCCGCTCATCGGTGCCGATTCGGTCGAGGTCTCCATCTCCACGATGTTTCCGCCATTTGCACGCACCACGTCTGCGATGGCGTGAATGATGCCTTCATGATCCATCGCACTGGCGGTGATCAGGTACGACAGCGCCGGCTGCAATACGGATGACGCTTCAGGCGCATGCTCGATGCGCCGCACCACCGCGCGCAATCCCGTGTCGCGCTCCAGCGCATCGAGCTCGCCTTCCACCAGGGCGATTCCTGCCGGATCGCCGGAGATCAGGAACATGATCACCGCATGGCCGCCCAACACCATGACGCGACTGTCCTCCACGTTGCAGCGACGCGTCGCGATGAAGCCTGAGAGTTCGGCCACCAGCCCCGGCCGGTCCTTCTCAATGGCGGACAGAACGATATGCTCTCGCGTATCCATGGCTGCCTCCAGTGAGCGCACTGAGAACGAGAAACGGAATACGGCGCGCCCTCACGGCGCCAGTTGCTTCCTCTGTTTCAACGTATGCGCCGGGTCCGCCGTACACACTCGCCAATCGGGTGGGCTCTTTCCCGTCCCCCCTCCCCGGTCCCATGTTCCGGGTTAGTTTGGAGTCAGCCCGGGTATCATGACTGCAGGCCGTGCCGGGCTCTGCCTCTCCGTCGAATTACCGTCCCGACAACGAGCTGCGTCATGGCTCACCCCGACACGCTGCGCCATTTCCCGTGACTACTGGCCGCTGGAGTCTCGCCATCGTCTCCTTTGCCGGAGCCATTGGCGTCTCGCTCTACATCGTCTTCACAAGCTGGCCGCACAGTCATCAGCCGGTTTCCGTGTCGGTCTCAACGCACGGAATTCTGCTGGTCGTGGCGCTGCTTGAGCTCGGTGCGCGCGGGGCGAAACTGACGTTGAGCGCCGCGTCGCTCCGGATTCCGATGACCTTCAGCTCCGCGTTGCGTGCCAGCGCCGGCGGCGACTTCGGAGCCGCCATCACCCCGGCCCGCACCGGCGCCGAGCCCGCCCGCTATCTCATTCTCACCGAGGCAGGCATGCCTTCGGCGAACATCATCCTCGTGATCTTCGCCGAACTGTTCCTCGAAATGATTTCCCTGGCGCTCATCGCCCTCGCCATGTTCTTCGCCTTCCGTGGCTCCGGCGACATGATCCTCGGCATGGTGGGGCTGGTCGCCATGTACGCGACCTTTGTGCTCGGTATCGGCGCCCTTGGCTTCATTCTCGCGCGCCGCAATACCAACGGCCCTCCGCCCGCCTGGCTGCAGCGCCTTGGCATGAATGCGGGGCGCTGGCGCACCGTGCGACGGTCGCTGCGACAATTGCGCGCGGGCATCGAAGGCATGAAGCACATGCGCCCCGGTTATGCGCTGCTCGCGCTCCTGTCGTCCATCCTGCACGTCGCCCTCAGGCTCGCCATCCTCCCGATCATCGTCTACTCGTTCGGCGAGCGAGCCGAGCTGGCGCCGCTCATTCTCTGGCCCATCGCGCTGACATACGGCAGCGTCGTCATGCCCGCGCCGGCCGGCGGCGGATTCATCGAGGTCGCCTTCAAGGAGACACTCGGCCACGCGATTCCGGCCCGCATCCTCGGCGCGTCCCTCATCTGGTGGCGGTTCTACACCTTCTACCTGTACATCATCCTGGGCGCGCTCGCGGCCGGTGGCACGGTGTTGCGCGCGCTACGCGAGAACGGCGAGGAGAAGATCGAGGCGGCCGCAGCCGCAGGATAGCATCGCGGCGGGACTGGTATCCCGTTCCGCCTCATCGCATCGCGCCGCTTTCCTTCATTCTCCTGAGCTCCGCAACCGTCACGGGACCTGACAACACGTACTGCCGTGCGGCGTCCGTCCAGCGCAGGACGCTGGTGTTACCCACACGATACGCCGAATCCGCTGCCGCGCTGTCACGGACCGGACTGATCTCCAGTGTGACGAACACACCCGGTCGCAATTCATAGGTGCGATGCTCCACCCCGCGCAGCGCATCCGTTGTGACTGAACCGGACACGAGCCGGAATCCCTGCGCGCTGTCTGCCGAATCGCGCAGCGCGGTTGGTCGCAGCCCGGCCTCGTTCATTCCGGCCGAGCGTTGCGCGGAAGGCGCCGCCGTCGGCTCAGCCTTTGCCGACGGCGCAACGCGCGCCTCGGACATGAATCGCACCGCATCAAATCGCTTGCCGGAGTCAATGCGAGCAGGCTTACCAGCGGCGGCGTCATACGCTTGCTTCGCGCTCTGCTCCGTTGTCGCGTCGAGTGCAAATTTCTGTTGAGCCGCGGCTGCCGGAGCGCGCGGCGCGGGTTTCCGAGCCTCCATCTGCACCGATTCCGCTGCCCGCGTCGGCGCCGGCGTCGCGGCGGTACCCGGTACCGCTCGAACGGCTGTCGCGGCACCAACTGCCACACTGCCACGCGGCACCACAGCAGACGCCGCATCACGCACATCACCGGGCCTGAGTCCCTGATCGCCCATGCGCGCGAGCGTAACGCCACCCGCCGTCACGAAGGCCAGCGCCGCCGCGATGCGCGCATACACGCCGAGTCGGCGACGACGCTCGTACCTGGACACCGACACCGCCGCGTCCGCGCGCGTGACCGGAACGGCGCTGCTCGCTGGTAGCACGCCCGCCGGTACCTCGTCCAGCGCCGAGAGAATCCGCGACGACGCGGCCATGAAGCCGCGCGCTTCCGCAACCGCACTCCCGCACTGGTCGCACGCCGTCACATGAGCTTCGATCGCGCGTGCCTCCGCTTCCGGCACGGCCCCATCGAGCCACGCGTGAATGGTTCCTTCGTCAGGATGCTGCATGTCCTTCCCTCCTGTCGAGCTCCCGCTGCAACGCCTCGTACTGTTCCACCAGGCGCCGTCGCGCCCGCGCGAGTGTCGTGCCTATGGAACCGGCGGACAGTCCCAGCGCTTCCGCGATTTCGGCATAATCCAGCCCTTCCTCGCGCATGAGCAGCGCCAGCCGGTCGCGTTCCGCGAGCGCATCCACCGCACGCCGCGCCAGTGCCGCTTCCTGGGCGCGCTCGAGCGCCAGGGGCTCTGGCTCCACCACCGCGCTCGCCTGCTCCGCGCGCAGCAGATCGAGATGCCGGCGCCGTCGCGCATCGCGGCGCGCCTCATCGCGCACCAGGTTGTTCGCCACCGCAAAGAGCCACGCGCGCTCGTTCACGAGATGGCGCTGTCGGAGCGCGCGGATGAAGGTTTCCTGCGCAACCTCCTCCGCCCAGTCGCGGTCGCCGAGCCGCCGTGTCAGATAGCGCACGAGCATCTCGTTGTAGCTCCGGAACAGCCGCTCCGCATCGTCCACCTTTTCACCACTCCGCGCGAATGGCCTGTTCGTCCGCGGCGGTCAGCGCCGCGGCTCCGTTCGGCGATACCTCGATCGCCATATTGCGACCCGCCACGACCACGCGCTCGCCCACGGCGAACGCCGCGCGCAGCTCGGGTGCCAGCTCCAGCACCCTGAAGTACCCCGTGCCGAACGGTTGGACCCGGATCATCCGCATCCCCGAGTGAAAGCGCTGGTCCGTCCACACGCTGTCGCGCAGCACGAAGACGCGCGTACCGGCGCGGCGTATCGTGGCGGCCATGCTGTTGCTCCCCCAGCTCGCGCTGTCCGCCGCCGCCAGCGACTGCGACGCCCGCTGCGCCGTGGCCTGCTTCGCGCGTTCGAATCGCATGAGTTCCGCCAACGGCTTGGGCGCCGCATACCCTGCGGCATCACGCGTCACGCCCTGCGGGACCGGGCGCACACCCACCGGAACCATGGCCACGTTGGGTTCGCGCACGAGATACGACGAGAACTCCGTGGGAATCCCCCATCGCTCGCCCAGCTCGCGAATTTCCCGGTCAATCTCGTTCGTGCTGCTCCCGTCCGCCGCGGCCTTCCGCTTTTCCGCGCTCAACCAGCCAATGCGCTGCGTGGCCCACAATCGGGGTACGAACGCATTCTCGCGGTCGCGATCGGGAAAGGTAACGGTCGTGCTCCACGTGATGGGTCCCGCGTTCGTGTGACCCTCCACGTCCACTCGTGCCGTCCCGCTCCCCGAGTAGCGCGCCAGCACCACGAGATCCTGGCCCGCGAAGATGTCCACCGGCTGCACCGGCAGCATGTCGGAGAAGTGCACGCCGCCTGTCGCACTGACTCGCACATCCGCCACCACCGGATCGCGCAACCGCTCCGCCACGATGCTCACCGCACGCTCCAGGTTCTCGTCCGGCCGCACGAAGCTCGCGGTGCCGCGCCCCTGGAGCGCGAGTTGTTCGATGAGCGACGTGTTCACATCCGCTCCCACGCCAAAGGTGAAGACGCGTCGCTCACCCCGCAGTCGCGACGCCAGCGCGGCAAGCGCACTCGGGTCGCGCTCGCCTACGGTCGGCGCCCCATCGGTGAGAAAGAGCACCACGCCCATGCGGCCCGCGGAGCGACCCTCACCTGTATCCGATCCCGCGGAACTGTTCCCGCCGCCGAGCGCGCTCCGCAGCGCCCCTTCAATGTTCGTCGACCCATTTGCTTCGAGCGCATCGAGATATCTGTCCGCCGCCTGGATCTGCTCGCGCGTCGCGCTCACGAATCCGTCGCGAAAACTTCGCACGTCGCTCGAGAAATCAATGATGCGGAATCGGTCGTCCGCGCCGAGCGTCTCGAGCAGCCGCTTCCCCGCCGCGCGCGCCTGATCGAGCTTTCCACCCGACATGGAGCCCGACACGTCCACGACGAACGTCACGTCGCGCGGCATGGAGTGCTGCCGGGTGTCCGGCGGAGAGATCGTGATGAGCGCGAAATCATCGCCGCCGCCCGCCGCGTACGGCAGCACCGTGATCGCGGCGGCGCGGCGCTCATGCACGGGCAGCAGCACTGTGACATCGCGCCCCGCCTCGCGCACGTCCACCGTGCGCTCGCCCTGCGAGTCGTGAACATCGAGCGCGCTGGTGGGCGAATAGGGATTGCCGTATGCGGCCGTGCGTGGATACGTGAGCGTGAACGACCACTCGCCCTCGTGGTCGTTCCTGACATTCCCGCCGGGCTGGCTCGCCCCGCGGTAGTCCACGCGCAACGCATCTCCTTCACGCTCGGCGACCATCTGGAAGCGCACCTCCACGCGCTTCCGCTCGCCCGGAGCGATCGGGAAGATGCGCGCGTGCAGCATGCCGTATCCCATCCACTCCACCAGTGCCGGATCGCGCCGGACGCGCACGATGTTCTCGTACACGCGACGCGCCTCCGCCGCGTCCATCACTTCGCCCGCGACGAGCTTCCCGTCAATGGACAGCTTGAGATCCTGGAACGCCGCCCCGCGCGGCAGCGGGAAGTAGTAGTCTGCTTCACCCAGCCCGGCGCCTCCGTTGACATACGTTTCATCCACATCGTATTGCAGCACGTTTCCTGCAAGTGAGACATGCACGGCGCTCGACGCGCGCGTGATGGCCGGCGTGATCGGCACGCACGCCACGTCGGGCCGGCAACGCGGGATGCAGGTCTCGCAGGGCCGGGGAATGATCCAGCCCTGCGCCGTGAGCGCGACGGGCCAGAGGAGCAGCGACAGGAGGTAGCGCATGACGATCTCCATTGGGATTCGTGAATGGAGACGCCGGCCACGCCCGGACTTGCACATCCCGCCAGCAACGACACAGGATTCATCGGACCCGCTCCGACGAGGACCCGATTGCGCATGATGCCCCGCACCCTCCTGTTCATACTGATTGTCGCCGCCGCGCCCTCGATTCCGGCGCAGCAGGGAAACGCTCCGCTCAGAAAGAGCGATCTGATCCGGTTCCTCACGGGTACGGCCTACTCCAAGAGTGAAGTGGCCGGGATCGTTCGGCGGAACTGCCTCGGCTTCGTTCCTTCCGACCGGGATCGTCGCGATCTGCAAACGTTGGGCGCCACCAGGGAAATCTTCAGCGCGATAGATCGCTGCGTCGCCGCCGGCAACAACCCGAAGGTTGCGGCCGGCCCACCTCCCGCTCCGCGTCCGGTCGTTCTGACCATCACGAGCGGCAACATCGTGGCAACTGTCGGCACGGTGGCATACGTTCAGGTATCCCTCATGCGAGGGAGCTCACCCGTCTCCGGTACCCAATTGCTGTTGACTGGAGCGAGCGGGATTCCGGGCGGTACCAAGAGCGAGCCCATTGCGACCACGGACGCAAGCGGCCGGGCAACCTTTGCTGTACCGGTCGGGACACGTGCTGGCTCCTATCGGCTCACTGTCGCGACGTCAACGGGCACGCGGTTCGATAGCCAGGTCGTTACCCTGGTGGCGCGACCTGCCAGTGCTACGATCGCGACGCTCTCACCGGGCCACATCAGCCTGGCGAGCGGGAGCGCATCGGTCGATACCATTAAGGCCACCGTGACCGACGCATTCGGTAATGCGGTCCCGCGTGACACCCTTACTCTCAAACCCGGCAGTACCCGCACGTCTGTCGCGACACTATCTGCACAGACAGGCAGCGATGGTGTCGCGACCTTCTCGCTGCCCATCGCAAACCTTCGTGATGGCGACACGCTCACTCTCGCGTCCGGCACGCGGAAGCTCGCGGTTCTCCCGGTCACCGCCTCACAATTGGTGGCGCAGCGCATGCTCGAGGCGGAACGACAGGCTGCGGGCGGGGGCGCAGGCGCCGAGGCCGCATACGACAGCGTCCTGTCGGTGGATCCTGGCAATACCGCGGCATTACTCGGACGCGGGTACCTGCGTTCGTGGGCAGGCAAGAGCGACCTCGCGGCGCAGGACTTCCAGGCCGCCATGAAGCAGGGAAGCGACAAGGCCGGTGCGGCGACCGGGCTGGGGTACAATGCCTTGCGGACCGGCGACTACGCCGGCGCATCCCAGGACTTTCAGCAGGCGCTGAGCGCCGCGCCGGGCCAGGCCGTGGCCGCGACGGGACTTGCATACGCCGAGCTGTGGCGTCGGGATCGTGACCAGGCCACACGGCGAGCGGCCGCGTTACGGAACCCGCAGCCGGCATCGTATCCGGCGTCCGCCGCAGATCAGTTCCGCGGCGGTATCATTCAGCTCTCTGAACGGAAGTTCCCCGCCGCCGTGCGATCATTGTCGTCAGCGACGTCCGGTGCGCCCGAGTGGCCCGAGGCCTGGTATAATCTGGCGCTGGCCTATCAGGCCGACGGCCAGGCGGACAAGTCGGCAGCGGCGTACCGGAAATATCTGCAGCTCCGTCCTGACGCCGCGAACCGCGCGGAAGTGAGCTCGCGCATCAGCGCCTTGAGCCGGAGCCCGGCCACCGCGTTCGCACTGGGCGCGATCGTGCCTGGCGGTGGTCAGTTCTATACGGAACGGCCGGCGTTCGGCGTCATCGCCGCGGCTGCGGCGGCCGGTGGTATCGTCTGGGCGCTCAAGAAGACCTCCATCACCCAGACGGAAACCTTCACGGATCCCTTTGGCCATACGTACACGCAGGACGTGACTTTCACCGAACGGAAGAACCTCGGGACCGGTCTCGCGGTTGCCGGTGGCGTGTGGCTGCTCTCGGCGATCGAGGCGGCCATTCATGCCGGCTCGGCGCGCGCGACCCCGGGCCTTCCCATCTCGCTCACGCCGGTCAACACCTCGTCCGATGCGCTGCTCGTGTGGCCAGAGGTGGGCATCGGTCCCCGTGGCCCGACGTTCGGCGCCGGCGTGCGGATCAGACTCCGATAGAACAGCTTGGTGCGATCGGGCTCGAGAGCAGGGGGAGTCTTCCGTCGTTCGAGTGAAAGCTCATCTCCGAATCGCTGCTCATGTTGGACATGGATGCAAGGCGGCCCCGGCAGGATCGCCGGGGCCGCCAATTCGCACACTAGCCAGAAGCTGATTTCAACTCGTAGACGTACACTGCTGGCTCAGGTCTCCACTCCGTGCACTGGTTTCGTTGAACGGGATGGGGAAGTTCTCCAGCGGGTTGAATCCGCGCTCCTGTCCCAATCCGGCCGGCGGCGCACTGCCGTTCAGCTTGCCGAACATCCTCGCATCCAGCCAGCGATCCGGACTCTCCCAGAGCAACGAGTAGCGCTTCTGTTTCAGGATCTCATTGAGCACGTTCCCCGGCACGTCCGGAGCGTAATCGGCGAGCGTCTTGGCAGCGAGCCCACCGTCGTTGACGCGAATGAAGTTGGTGAGCGCAATGGCGCCCGCATAGTCGGCCTGTCCCCACAGTACCTCGGCCTGCATCAGCAGCAGCTCCTTGTCGGTGATGATGCTCATGGGCGACGACGGGGAACTGTACACGACGAATACGTAGGATGACGTGAGTCCGGACTGCGTGATCGGCGTGCTCGTGATGATTTTCTTTGCCACGCGCCGGTCGCCCGGATCAGCCTCCGTCACCACCCGGGGATTCGCCCGGAACACCGTGCTGGACGGATTCTCGAACAGTGGATTGGTCGCATCTCCGGAATTCGTGGTGAAGCTGTGTTGCGGACCGACATCGAGGTTCGCCGCGGTCTTGGACATGAACGAGGCCGCGAGCGCCGTGTTTGCGGCGGTCAACGCGGCACCGTCAATCGTGCCTGAGGCAGCGTAATTGCGAAAGGCGATGTAAATGTCCACCTTCGCCGCCAGTGCGCGATTGAACGTCAGGAAGCTGGCGGGATCGTCAAATCCCGAAAAGCCATCCGGGAGCACGAACGGGAAGGATGATCCACCGGCGGTCAGATTCGCCGCGGCTGAATCCAGGAGCGCCGCGACATAATTCCGGACATCATTCGCGCAGCTCAGTGGTGCCGGTGGCAGCGTGGCGGTGATATCCGTGTTGATCGGAGCACCCGCTGTGTCGCGCGCCTCAACGATCCGCAGATACAACAGCGCCTTGATCGTGCGCAGAAAGCCAAGTGTGGCCTGCTGGCCCTCGGCTGACAGGACGCTCGCTGGCGCGTTCTGAACGCCGTTGATCCCGATGTTCGCCAGCCGCACCGAGGCATACGGCCAGAGTGCAGCTCCGAGAAAGTCGGTCGGGTTGATTGCCCGCCCGAGGAGCTCGGTGACGAAGCGTGGCTCCGACCCGGTGAGACGATATCCGTCGCGACCGATGGTTTCGCCATAGAGCACTTCGTTCCCGATCTGGCCGCGATCCCCATTCAGCACCCCTATGGCGAGCGCCTGCACCTGGGACGGGTCCGTGATGGTTGAAAAATCCGTGACGCTCGGGTTGTTCAGATTGGGACGCGTTGCATCCTTGCACGCGCCCAGCGTGAACGCTCCGAGGAGCAACACCAGATGGGAAATCCGCATAGTCCTCCCCCTCCACAGGGGAACCGGATGGGCTCCGAGAATGTGATTGCGCATCTCAGAAGTCCACGCCGAGGGTGAAGAAGAAGCTGCGTGTGGGCGGATAGGGCGCGAGGTCCTGGCCACGATTGATGTTCTGGTTTCCGAAGTTCGAGACTTCAGGATCCAGTCCCGGGTAGTTGGTCCACGTGACAAGATTCCGGCCGCTCACCTCTGCGCGAACGCCGCTCACGTGATCGCCAAACGCCGAGTGGACGAAACTTGCGGGCAACAGGTAGGAGAGCGTCACCTCGCGAAGCTTCACGAACGACGCATCCTGAACGTAGACCGATTGGCCGATGTCGTTGAACAGCGAGTCGCGGACGAGCGATGCCGCATAGTCCGGCGCGGTGCCCAGTTCGTCGTACACGTTCTGGGTGATGTTCACCACATCGCCGCCGTGCCGCCAATCAATCAGCCCATACACCCGGAACGGGCCCACGCTGAAGTCATTGGAGAAACCCACGAGATACTTGGGCTGATAGTCTCCAACGGTGCGCAGTACGCCCACTCCCGCGCTGTCCACCGTGCCGCGGATCTGGGACGGCGACTGTCCGACCTCGATATATCCGGCGCCATACTGGAAGCCGAACGAGTTCGGCGGACGGAACGCGGGCACGCCCGCCGGCAGACTCATGACCTTGCCGCGATTGAGCGTGAACGTGACGTGGCTGTTCCAGCTGAACTCCTTGCTTTGCACAGGAATCAGCGTGAGCGCTGCTTCCACACCGCGATTCCGGATTTCACCGCCGTTGAATATGCGCGTGCCAAATCCGGTGGACGGCGCCAGCGACTGCTGCAAGATCAGATCAGAATTCGTCTTCTGATAGCCGGTGAGTGAGAGGGCAATGCGTGAGTCGAACATGCCCAGATCCACACCGCCCTCGAACTCCCGTTCCCGCTCCGGATGCAATGTCGGATCGGCGAGCACGCCGCCAAGCACGACACCGTTCTGGCCGCCATACGTCACGCCGGTCAGCGAGGTGAACTTCTGTCCATACACCGGCTCGTTGCCCGTCTCGCCGTACGCCGCGCGCAGCTTGAACTCATCGAACACGCCCATCTTGGGCAACCGGTACGACGCGGCCGCCTTGGGGTAGTAGAACATCTTGTTGACGTCCTGGTTGTTCGTGCTCCGCTGAGCCAGGACGCCGCCAGTGAGGAACAGCCGCTGATCAAGCAGCAACAGCTCCTCCTGGGCGAAGGCCGCGAGGGTTTGCACGTTAGTCCGATTTTCGAATACGTTCACGGCAGAGCCACGGTCCACGTTCTGCTGGCCGGTCAGCAGGTTCTGCGTCACGACGTTTGTCGACGAGAAGCTGTCGTAGCCGCGTCGCACGCCCGCTGACGTCGTGGCGATGAATGCGGAACCGGTGTAGGTGTGCGCCAGCGTGAGCGCCACCGGTGACGTGGTTTCGCCGGCACTCAGATTCGTCGCCGTACCGGGAAGGCCGTCCAGCGGCTCGTACTGCAGATTGGGCGGCGAGAAAATGTTCGACGTGTACGCGTAGTGGTCGATTCCCAGATCCAGCGTCGCCTTCAGATTCTGCATGTCGGTGGTGAACACCGTATACTGCGCGTTCACGGAGCCAATGAGCCGGAAGACATCCTCGGGCTCGCGCAGATAGGCGATCGTCTGCAACGGATTGCTCGAGGTGAAAGGGTTCTCCGGATACACACCGTCTTTCGGACGGAAGTCGAAGAAGCTCGGCGTTTCTCCGAAGACGAAGTACGGCGTGATGTTGTTGTTGTCGTTGTTGCTGATCCCGCGCTTGGTCAGCGTGTGGATCAGATTCGTGCTGACCTTGATCTGCAGCTTGGACCCGAGGGCTTGCGTGAGATTGACTCGCAAGGACTGCTTGTTGTAGCCCGTCCCATACATGATCCCGTTATCGTGCTGGGCCAGTCCGGACACGAAGTACTGCGTCTGATCGTTGCCCCCGCTCACGTCCAGGTTGGTCTGGTAGGACAGGCTGCGATCGCCGAACACTTCCTTCTCGTAGTCGCAGTAGCCGCCGCATGCGTTGTAGTTGGCAAGCACGGACGCCGAGTCCATGACCTGTTTTGAGGTGCCGGAGCCGGCGAACTCGTACGCCTCCGGGAGGGTAAAGCGCCGCGCCCCGAGCGTGTTCGCGGCCTCATACGTGCCAAAGCGCTGAGTCAGCGAGAACCTCGGCTTGCCAGGCGTCCCGCGCTTGGTCGTGATGACAATGACACCGTTCGCCGCGCTGGATCCGTAAATGGCCGCGGCAGACGGGCCCTTGAGAATCTCAATGGACTGGATGTCATCCGGGTTGAGATCGGCGATACGGTTCACGCCGTTGTCCTGGTTTCCCGCATTCATACCGGCGCCGGCCCCGGAGACCGCGTTCATCCCGTTTTCGATGACGGTATTCGACACCGGAAGCCCGTCAACGACGTACAACGGCTGCGAGTTCCCGAAGATCGAGGTGACCCCGCGCATCTGTACCTGCAGTCCCCCGCCCGGAGCGCCCGAGTTCGACGTGATCACAGCGCCGGCGACCTTGCCCTGCAGGGCATTCTCGACCGTGGCCGTCTGCGTTCTCGTGAGATCCACGGCGCCGACCGTCGCAACGTCGTTGGCCAGGTTGCGCCGCGCAATGGACGTGGCCTGACCGGTAATGACCTCCTGATTGAGCTGGAGGACGTCGGCCTTCAGCTTGATGTCCACTTCCGACTGATCCGCGCCGACTGGAACAGTCGCCGCTGCATACCCAATGCGCCGGACTTCGAGGGTCAGCGCGCCAGCGGGCGCATTGTTGATGGTGAACTTCCCGTCAGACGTCGAGTAGGCGCCGAGCGCGGTACCTTTGACGTGGATGCTGACGGACGCGATCGGGGCACCCGTTTCAATATCCGAGACGGTTCCCTTGAGCGGTCGCTGTGCCGACGCGGCACTGCTGTACGCCGCGCTGAACAGGACCCCCAATACGAACAGACAGAGCTTCCGCACATGGCCTCCTTGGAATCGTGGGAAGAGTGGAATGGCACGTTGCAGCATCTGAACCTCTGCGGGTCGCACCCGCAAACAACCTCAATGCCACACGCAACGCGCGACAATATTATACGCGACGAGAGCAGTCAACCATAAGTGGCGGAAAGTTCGCAGGAGAGGCACGCCTGCACTGCGGCAGAGGCCGCTCTCGGCAGCCTCATTGCCGAGCAGAGCTGCTCGGTAACCCGATACGGGTGCAAGGGCAGTCGAGGAAAGGCGGCTCTGTCAGTCAGTGTTGCCGCGGCCGGCCTTTAGTCGTGCGACACCTCCGCCGGCTCGAAGTCGTGAGCGGGCGGCGAAGGCGAAAACGGAATTGGCCCCGCAATGTTGCCGGGGCCAATTCCGTTTTTCGCCTTCCCGATTCCCCAATCCCCAATCGCCAATCCCCGCCCACGCAGGGCGCTGCTGCGGTCACTGCGCCGTCCCGCGATCGCCAAGCAGCGGCAGCTTCACCGTGATGTTCGCCGTGGCGCTCTGCTTCTCGCTCTTCGCCATGATCTTCGCCTTGCCCGTGAGGTGCGTCATCGCGAGCCCGGTGGAATCAACGCTGACAATGGCTCCGTTGCTCGTGCTCCAGATCACGGGGCGCCCCGAGAGAACGTTGCCCTGCTTGTCGTACGTTGTGGCGGTGAACTGGACGGAGGAGAAGAGCACGACGGTCGTGTCGGTTGGCGCGACGCTCACGCGAGCGACCGGGACAGGATTGACGGTGACCGTTGCGGTTCCGCTTTTCCCAGAGGTCGTCGCGCTGATGATGGACGAGCCGTCCGTGAGACTGTTGACCATCCCGGTAGCTGACACAGTGGCCACAGCCTGATTGCTGCTCGCCCACGCGAAGGATAGCCCCGCAATCGGCTTGCCGCCCCCATCGAACGCCGTGGCCGCGAGCTGCACCGAGTCGCCGGCAAAGATGACCGGTGCCGCAGGCAGCACGGTGACCGATGCCACCGGAAGCGGATTGACCGTGACGGTCGCCGTGCCGTTCTTCCCCTCACTCGTCGCCGTGATGGTGACGGCCGCGGTTGACGCGACGACGCCGGTGACGGTGCCGGTCGTATTCACCGAGGCGATGCTCGCATTGCTCGAGCTCCATGTCACCGTGCGACCGGTGAGCACGTTGCCGCCGGCATCCTTGAGCGTGGAAACCAGCTGGGCCGTCGTGCCGACGATGATGCTCGTATCCGCCGGCGTGACCGTCACGCTGGCGACAGGTGGCAGAATGACAGTGATCGTCGCGGCAGCGGATTTCCCGCCAATGGTGGCGGTGATCGTTGCCGTGCCCGCTGCGCGCGAGTACACCAGCCCATCGCTGGTCACGATCGCCACCGCGCCGTTGCTGGTCGACCAGGTGGCGGTGCGCCCCGTGATCGCGTTCCCCGCGGAGTCGAACGCGGTCGCGGTGAGCTGCACGGAGTCACCCAGCACGAGTGTGTCGGCCGCCGGCTGGACCTGCACGCGAGCCACGGGAACCGCTGACACCGTGACAGTCGCGGTCCCCTGCTTGCCCTCGGCGGTCCCCGTAATCACGGCGCCGCCAGCACCGGTACCAGTCACCACGCCATTCACATCCACCGTCGCAATGGACTCATCGCTGCTCGACCACGAGATCGTGCGTCCCGTCAGGACATCGCCAGCGGCGTTGTAGGCGGTGCCCGTGAGGGTCACGGTCTGTCCGACCCGGATATTGCTGGACGCTGGCGTGACTGCCACTGACGCAACCGGCTGATCGGTCACGGTTACCGTGGCGGTCGCCGAGGCACCACCCGCACTGGCGGCGATACGGGTGGAGCCCAGCGCAACGCCAGTCACCACCCCGCTCGAGTTGACGGTGGCGATGTCGGTGTGCTCCGAGTTCCAGAAGACGGTGACACCGGTCATGGTCTTGCCACTCGCATCCTTGGGTGTGGCCTGAAACGGTGTCGTGGCGCCAATGGACACGGTGGCCGTTGACGGCGTGATCGCGATGGATGCGACGTTTCCCCCCCCGGGCCCTGTGGAGCTTCCGCCGCAGGAGAGTAGCGCGGCGAGAACAACCAGGGATGGCAGGACAGCAAACGAGCGCGAATTTGTCATGGTGCGAAGGACTCCTGTCTGGAGCGGCGCCGGAGATGAAGCGCCGTCGCCAAGGCCCACATCTTATCCGTCAAGCAACAGGAAGAAAAGCAGATACATCACACGGAAGCATCTCCGGCGCATGTCACCGTACAGTGACCAGAGCGAACAAGGTCACCGAATGGCGACAACAGCCGGCCCCCACTCCCCACCAGCACCCAAAGCTGCCTCTCGAACAGGCCAATTGCTCTAAAGCATATTGCACACCACGATCGCGCAATGCATCATGTGCTGTCACTTGGAGGTGACCACTGTGCAACGTGCTGTCCGCAACCGACAATCCACTCGCACGAAACTGCTCGACGCCGCCGAACGCATCATCACGCTGCGCGGCCCCCACCACGCCGGCGTCAACTCCGTCGCTGCCGAATGCGGCGTGGACAAGGTTCTCATCTACCGCTACTTCGGTGGAATCGATCCTCTCCTCAAAGCCCTCGCGCAGGAACGATGCCCGCCCGCGGATCTGGTAGCGGCCAGCCACCACGCCTCATCGCTGGCTGCGGCCTTCGCAGCCGCCGTCCTCGCCGAAACGCGTCGGCTCCGGGAGTCGCCACTCGCGCCGCGTCTCGTCGCCTGGCACCTCGTTGACCCCTATGGCTTCGCGCGCGACCATGCCCAGGCCCGCGCCAATGCGTGGGCGCTCTTTGTCAGCGACCTGAACGCTCGATTCCCACGCCCGCCATTCCTGGATCTCGAAACGCTCTCGGCGCTCCTGTCCGCGGCCCTCACCCACGCCGCCCTCGCGGCGGCGTCCGAGCGCGATGCCGCCCTCGATGAGCACTGGCGCCGCACGGAGCGCACCGTCCTCGCCATCATTCGCGCGCTCACCGCATTGCCCGACAGTTGATCCCGCACTGTCCCAAATGGGCTGCGCCATGTCCCGAATTGATCGCACAATGTCCCAAATCGATTTCCAATTGTCCCGAATCGATTACCGCTCACCACGCGCATTCCTCGAGCCTCTAGGCAAACTCCGCCTCCCCCGGTAACCTTGTCGCCTTCCCTCATGCTTCCAGCGCTCCGTGTCTGAACCGTCAACATCCGTCGCTCCACCTCCCGCCATCGAAGTCGATCGCCTCACAAAGCTCTACGGCAACCTCACCGCCGTGGACAGCCTCTCTTTCACGGTCGCACCCGGCGAGGTATTCGGACTTGTCGGCCCCAATGGCGCGGGGAAAACAACGACGTTGCGAAGCCTGTGCGGGATCATTCGTCCAACGACTGGCTCCATCCGGATCACTGGCCATGACATCGTCAACGACCCGGTCGCCGCCAAGCGCACGCTGGCGTTCATCCCTGATGAACCGCAGCTCTTCGAATATCTCACCGTCTCGGAGCACCTGCAGTTCATCGCGCGCATCTACGGCGTCGGCGATGCGCCAGCGCGTTCGGCGCCCCTCCTCGCGGAGCTGGAGCTCACCGACAAGCGGGACGCGCTGCCGAGCGAGCTCTCTCGCGGCATGCGGCAGAAGCTCGCCATCGCCTGTGGTCTCCTGCACCGGCCCCGTGTGCTCATGCTGGACGAACCGCTGACCGGGCTCGATCCCATGGGCATTCGCAAGATGAAGGCGACCATCACGGCCCGCGCCCGCGAGGGAACCGCAGTGCTCCTCAGCTCGCACCTCCTGCAGCTCGTCGAAGAGCTCTGCTCGCGCATCCTGATCATCCAGAGTGGACGCCTCGTCGCCATTGGCGCCATGGACGACATCATCGCCGATCGGCCGCAGCTCGCCGGACGTGGCCTGGAAGACGTCTTCCTGGCTCTCACGGGCGACGGCGACGCCGCAGCGCGATGATCGCGACGTTCACCTGGTATATCGCGCACGGATTCCGGAACCGGGCCGTGCGCCGCATCCGCCGCATTCGCGAGCCGCGCTACGCGATCGCGCTGATTGTCGGCGTCCTCTATCTCTGGTCGATCTTCTTCAATCCCGCCCGATCCCACAACGCGATGGGTTCCTTCGCACTCAACGGCACGGCGCACCTGTTCTACGCACTGGGCCTCACCGCGCTCGCCGCGAGCTGGTGGCTGGTGGGATTCGAGAAGCTGCCCATCCAGTACACACCGGCCGAAGTGCAGTTGCTCTTTCCCGCGCCGGTTCTCCGACGCCAGCTCGTGGAGCTCAAGATCCTGCAGGCGCAGCTCCCTGTGCTGCTCAGTTGTGTACTCTGGCTGGTCATTCTGGGTCGGGGCTCCGGCTCGATCCTCCTGCGCTGCATCGCGCTCTGGGTGCTCTTCACCGCGCTCTACCTGCACCGGATGAGCGCGTGGCTGGTACGGACCAGTCTCGCGGAGCACGGCGCCGCGGGTGCGCGCCGCGGCTTCATTACGGTGCTGGTCGTCGGCACGGCCACCGTGGCGGCCGCCTGGAGCCTCATCCACGGGCTTCCGGCGCTGCGCGCCGCGTTCGCCACCCACGCGCCATTCCGCATCCTGTCCGTGGCACTGCATCTGCCCGTGATTGCCGTTCTCTCGTACCCGTTCCGCCTGCTCCTCGCCCCGGTGTTCGCGCCGACGACCACGGCGTGGCTGGGCACGATCTGGCCGGCCGCGATCATCATGCTGGTACACGTGCCATGGGTGCTGCACACGGATGCGGCGTTCGAGGAAGCCGCCGCCGAGGCCTCGGCCAGACGGGCCACGCGGCTCGCGATGATTCGGTCGCGCGGCACGGTGGTCCGTCCGGCGCGTCCGGGACGCACGCGCTTTCATCTGCCGCTCGGCGCATCCGGTTTCGCTGGCGTGGCTATCGTCTGGAAGAACGCGCTCGCCCTGGTGCGTACGCTCACAGTGCAGACGATCATCTCCTTTACCATTGCCGCGACCGCGCTGCTGGTCGGGGTCTTCTCGCTCAACTCGGGACATGATGCCGCGGCGATGATCGCCACGGGTGCCGCGATCATCGCCGGCGTGCTCGCGCTCATGGGACCGCTCTGGGTGCGCAACGATCTGCGGCTCGATCTGCAGAGCCTGGAGTTCCTGCGCGCACTGCCCCTGGGTGGCGCCGAGTTTGTGCGCGCGGAAATCGCGGCATCGGTGTGCGTCATTACCGGATTGCAGTACGTCCTGCTCGCGATCGCCGTGGTCGCGGCATCGTTCAGCACGTATCCCTGGTTCGATCTGTCCGATCGCGCGGCGCTCGTGCTCGCCCTGCTCCCCGCGTTGCCCGCCGTGAATCTGCTGAGCGTGCTCGTGCAGAACACGCTGGCGCTGCTCGTCCCCGGCTGGGTGCAGCTTGGGATCACCCGGCGCGGCGGCGTGGAAGCCATGGGCCAGGGCATCGTGAGCGTGCTCGGTTCCACCCTCGCGCTGCTGCTCCTCCTCGTGATCCCGCTGCTTGCCGGTACGCTCGCCAGCGCGCTGCTGCGCTTTGAGCGATACGGACTGTGGGCCCTGCTCCCCGGCGCCATCGTGGTCGCGGCCGCCGCGCTCGCGGAAGCGTGGGGGATCACCGTGTGGCTGGGACGTCGATTCGAGCGCCTGGAGCCGGCCGAAGTCACCTGACAGGGGCGCGAATTGCATCTCCCGCGTCACGCAGCCAGACTGTCACCGGCACCTCGACTCAGGAGAACGCTCATGACCATGGTACAGTTCAACTCGAATGGCGGCAGCGCATCCGGATATCAGGCCAAGCCGCCCGCCGGACGCGGCCCGGGACTCATCCTGATTCAGGAGTACTGGGGGCTCGTGCCGCACATCACCGACCTCGCGGATCGCTTCGCCATGGCGGGCTACGTGACGCTCGCACCCGATCTCTATCACGGGAAGACGACGAAGAGTCCTGATGACGCGGGCAAGATGCTCATGGCGCTCAACATCGCCGAGGCCGGCAGGGACATGAAGGGCGCCGCCGACTTCCTGCTGCATGACACGTCGGTGACTTCGAAGCGACTGGGGATCGTGGGCTTCTGCATGGGCGGACAGCTCGCGCTGTACGCAGGCATGGAATATCCCGACGCATTCGCGGCCGTCGTGGATTTCTACGGGATTCATCCCAGCGTGGAGATCGATCCGGCACGCGTGCGCGTGCCTGTACTCGGCCACTTCGGCAAGCAGGATGCGAGCGTGCCGGAGGCGGCGGTTCGCACGCTTGCCACGGCAATCAACGACGCGGGCGGCAGCATGGAGTACCATTACTACGACGCCGGTCACGCATTCTTCAACGACACCAGGCCGCAGGTGTTCAGCAAGCGCGACGCGGAGCTCGCGTGGACGCGTACGCTGGAATTCCTCCGGCGACACGTCGCCTGACGCGGCTCTGCTCCTCTCACCCCGTTTCCATGCTGTCCAACATTCGACATCCGTTCCGGACTGTTTTCATCGTCGTCTGCGGCACCGTGGGCGCCGCATCTCCGGCGGCGGCCCAATTGCGTGGCCGCGCTCTGTTCGATGCCCTGGCCCGGCAGCGCTACGTGTCCGTGGAAGGCACGAGCCGGGTGGCGTGGCTTCCGCAGGGTGACACGCTGCTCACCGAGCGGCTCGACAGCACGACACACGAACCCGCCTTCATGCGCATCATTCCCGCGACTGGCGCGGAAGCGCCGCTCGTGGGGAGCGCCCTGCGCGCGCGGATCACCGCGGCGCTCGCGAAGATCGGCATGCGCGGCGCGGCAGCGCAGACGCTGGATGACATCACGTATGTCCGCGATGGAGCGGCGCTCACGTTCGCCGTCTCCGACACGGCCTATCTCTACGACGTGACGCACGGTACCGCGCGGCGCTTGCTGCGTCCCGCCATCGTGCCCGTGGATACGGCGGGGCTGCTGCGCAATTCGGCAGGGAGCCAGCTCGCGCAGGGCACCTGGTCGCCTGACTACTCGCGGTTCGCCTTCGTGAAGGGCTTCGACCTGGCCGTCGCGAACACCACGACGGGGCAGGAAACCTTGCTCACGCACGGCGGCACCGAAGCAGTGATGAACGCACGCCCCGACTGGGTCTATCCGGAGGAGCTGGATCAACTCGACGCCTTCTGGTGGTCACCCGATGGGCGACAGATCGCGTATCTCCAGTTCGATGAGCGACCGGTCTACCAGTTCCCGATCGTGCACGACATCGGCCCGCAGGCACCACTCGAGCTGCAGCGCTATCCGGTTCCGGGGCATCCCAACCCCATCGTCAGGCTCTTCGTGGTGAATGTGGAGACAGGGCGGACGACGGAAATCGCCACGCGGTCCACGAGCGACAACTACATCGTGCGCCCGCAATGGACGCCCGACAGCCGGTGGCTGCTCGTCCAGCGGCTCAATCGCCGGCAGAACGTGCTCGACCTGCTCGCCGCAAATCCGCAGACTGGCGCCGTGCGCACCGTCATTCATGAGGAAGAGCCGGATTTCATCAACCTGCACGAAGGCGTGCAGTTCCTGAAGGATGGCCATCGGTTCATCTGGGCATCGGAGCGAAGTGGCTGGAATCACCTGTACCTCTACGATCTCGCCGGCTCCGCGATCACGCCGTTGACATCGGGCGATTGGCCCGTGGAAAATCTCGCCGGCGTGGATGAACGCGGTGGCTGGGTCTACTTCTCCGCGAAGCGTGGTGGTGGACTGCAGTCGCAATTCTGCCGCGTGCGACTGGACGGCTCGCGCCTCGAGCAACTGACGAAGGAACCCGGCACGCACGAGATTCGCCTTGGCCCGGCGATGCGCTATTTCGTGGATACCTATTCGTCGCTGACGGCGGCGCCTGTCACGCTGCTGCGGCGCACCGACGGGACGATCGTGCGCACACTCGCGCGCATGAATACCGCGCGCCTCGACTCGCTGCATCTGCAGCCGCCCGAAGCCGTGGTGGTCAAGGCCGCCGACGGCACGACCGATCTGCACGGCATCCTGTTCAAGCCCGCGGACTTCGATTCCACCCGGACGTACCCGCTCATCGTCATGGTGTACGGTGGGCCCTCGGTACAGCTCGTCGAGGATCGCTGGCAGACGCTGTCACAGGGTCAGCGGTTCGCGCAGCTCGGCTTTCTCGTCTGGACCGTGGACAACCGCGGCACACCCGGGCGCGGCAAGGCATTCGAGACGGCGACGTACCTCAAACTCGGCCAGGTGGATCTCGCCGATCAGGCCGCGGCCGTGAAGCAGCTCGAACGCGCCCGCCGCTACATTGACCCCTCGCGGGTCGGCATCACGGGCGGATCGTACGGCGGATACATGACGACCATGGCGCTGCTCAAGGAGCCGGATGTCTTCAGCGTAGGTGTCGCCAACTCATCGCCGACGGACTGGCGCTACTACGACACCATCTACACCGAGCGCTACATGCGCACGCCCGCGGAGAACACGAAGGGGTACGACCTGGGCTCCGCGCTCCCGTACGCCGAAAACCTGAAGGGACATCTGCTGCTCACATATGGCACGGCCGACAACAACGTGCACTCGGTGAATACCATTCAGCTCATTCAGCGATTGCAGGAAGCGCACAAGCAGTTCGACGTGATGCCGTTCCCGGATCAGCGCCACGGCCCGCGCGGCGCGATCGCGCGCTTCGCGGCTGACTTGCAGGTGGAGTACTTCCTGAAATACCTGAAGCCGGGGCCACAGGAGGAAGTGGGGAATCAGTGACGCAAAGGGGTCAGAGTCGATTGAAATTCAATCGACTCTGACCCCTTTGCGTCTGACCCATTTGCGTCACTCACTACTCTCCCTCCTCCCACCCTTCCCGCTTCCAGTCCTCCCGCAGTAATCGCGAGAGCGCGCGATCGGCGAGCCGCCGGCCATCGGTCTGGCAGCGCGCGCAGTAATTGGTCTCGTTCGTCGCGTAGCGGATGCGCTGTACCGGCGCGCCGCACACCGGGCACGGCTGCCCATATCGTCCGTGCACCGCCATCCCATCACGAAAGGCGGTCACCTGCTCCGGAAAGCGTTCGCCCGTCGCTGCGCGGAGCCGCCGGATCCAGTCCTGCAGTGTCGCGCACGTGGCCTCGTGCAGCCGCGCGATCTCGTCCGCGGTCAGCCGCGACGTGAGCGCGAGTGGCGAGAGTCGCGCGCGATGCAGGATCTCGTCCGAATACGCGTTGCCGATCCCGCTGAACAGCCGCGGATCGGTGAGCGCGCGCTTGAGCGTGTGGTTCTCCAGTACGAGCTGTGCGCGGAATGCATCGCGTGTCGCCTCGAGTGGCTCGATGCCGCCCCGATCGAGCGCGCGAAGCGCGGCCTCGCCCTGCACCGCGTGCAGGGATGCGCGGCGCGTGCTGCCGGCCTCGGTCAGGAACAGCGTTCCTGTGGGAAAGCGGAAGCTCGCGAGCACCGTACCTGGCGGACGCTTCTCCCGTGGGGCGCGCCAGCGCAGCCGTCCGGCGATCATCAGGTGAATGACGAGAAAGCGCTCGTCGCCGAAGTCGAGCACGATGCGCTTTCCGATGCGGCGCACTCTGGTTACGCACCGCCCGTGGAACTCGGCAACCGCCGGCGTCACCGTGCGCAACACGAAGGGTCGCTCGATGCGCACCTGTTCCAGCGGCTGCGCCGTTACCCGCGGCGCAAGCTGCTCGAGATAGATCGTGATGTCGGGGAGTTCGGGCATCGACGGATGGCGGACGCGTCACTATCATAACACGACGAAGCGCATCGCACACCCATGACGAGAGAGAGCATGTCGCGTCGTCTGTCACTGCTCGCCATCGTGCTTGTCGCCGCGCTGGCCTCCGGGCTGCGCGCCCAGAATGAGGGACTGGGGCTCAAGCCGATTCCCACCAACCCGAAAGCGTGGGCTGGCGCATCGCTCGTCTTCGCGCTCCCACAGGATGAGTTCCGGTCGTATGTGAACAACGGGTGGGGAGTGGGGCTCGACTTCTCGCCCAACATCGGGCACAGCGGCGCCGTGCAGTTGCGCATCGAAGGCTCGTTCCTGCAGTACGGCGACGAGACCAAGCATGTCTGCCTGAGCATCATCATCGGCTGCCGCATCACCGTGGACGTGCATACGTCCAACAACATTCTTGCTTTCGGACTGGGACCGCAGCTCATGGTGCCGCACGGTCCCGTACGTCCCTACGTGACGGGAACGGCGGGCTTCTCGTACTTCTTCACGCGCTCTTCGGTGCAGGGCTCGAGCGACGCCGAGCCATTCGCGCAGAGTACGAATTTCGACGACTGGATCTTTTCGTGGACGGCGGGCGGCGGCGTGTATATCCCCGTGCGCAACGGCCGCAAACCCATCGCCATCGACGCGGCGGTGCGCTATCACGGCAACGGCCAGACGGAGTACCTGCGCGAGGGGAGCATCACGGACAACGGTGATGGCTCGATCACCATCGCCCCGATCCGCAGCCGCACGAACTACGTCGCCTTCCATCTCGGGGTGGCGTTCGGCATCTAGCCGCGGCAACACAGGGGCTGCCCCATGGGCTGCCCCTGTGTCGCCCCTCTGCCACAATTTAGGCGACGCCCGGTCCCGCTCACGGGTAGCGGTTGGAACTGCTCCGCGGGACGCCGCCAGTGGCCAGGGACGGAATCGAACCGCCGACACGCGGATTTTCAGTCCGCTGCTCTACCAACTGAGCTACCTGGCCTCAGGTGCAAGATGAGGAAGCCTAGCGAGTTGGCCCATCGGATTCAAGCAGTTGCGACGGCCGCACGCGTCGCGACGATCCGGCCTGCGTGCCATCGTCAGCCGACTGGCGTATCTTTGGCGCCTGACCCTCACGGACGGCATGCGTGGCCCCTGATTCTACCGTTGATCTCGAAACGCTCGCGGGCGTGCTCCGCGACTCGGGACGGTATCAGGTGCTCCCACGACTCACGCGCCGTGACCGATACGCGGAGGATGATGGCACGCCCACGTGCACCGCGCTCTTCGTGGATGTCGAAACCACCGGGCTGGATCGCGCCTCGGACGAAATCATCGAGCTCGCGATTGCGCCCTTCGAGTATGGGCGCACGACAGGGCTCATTTATACCGCCGCCGAACCGCGAACATGGCTCGAGGAGCCGACGCGCGAAATTCCGGATCACGTCGTGCGGCTCACCGGAATCACCAGCGAGATGGTGCGCGGCACGCGCATTGATGATGACGCGGTGAACCAGCTCGTCGAGCGCGCGGATCTCATCGTCGCGCACAACGCGGCGTTCGACCGTCCATTTCTCGAGAAGCGGCTGCCGGCGTTCGCCAGCAAGCCGTGGGGCTGCTCGTGCCACGATATTCCGTGGAAGGAGATGGGCTACGCGTCGAGCAGTCTCGACTTTCTCCTGTACAAGCACTGCGGCGTTGCCTTCGACGGCGCGCATCGCGCGGGCGCGGACTGCGAAGGCGGAATTCGCCTGCTTGCGGAACCGTATCCGAAACCCGGCGCACATACCTTCGGAATACTGCGCCGCCACTGCCGGTCGGGCACCATGCGCGTGTGGGCCATCGGGAGTCCCATCGACAAGAAGGATGTGCTCAAGGCGCGCGGGTACCAGTGGAGCCCTGGCACGGATGGTCGACAGAAGGCGTGGTACCGGGACCAGCCGGCGGCGAGCGCGAACGCAGCCCGCGCAATGGGCACCGCCGAATGCGCGTGGCTGGAACGCGAGATCTATGAGCGGCCCGCGCCGCAGATCCAGGTGAGATTTCTCGATGCCTACATACGTTATTCCGGTCGGGAATTGAACGTCTGACGTACGGCCACGCTTCGGCTCGGCTGGCCGGTCTTGACCTGCTTCACTCGCTGACCGACTATTGAGCGCCGCCGCACAATCCTCTCTTACGGATCAGTTATCAGGAGATCCCATGAAGCCCCATGTTGCACTGCCGCTCGCTGCAGCGGTATTGATGACCGTCATCGCTTGCAGCCGCGACAACACCACTCACGCCATTGAAACCGGCACGGCCAGCGCCGAAGCCCAGCCACCGGCGCCAGGCGCCAACGCCGCCACACCGAACGTCGTCACCATCACGGCCACCAATTACAAGTTCGACGCGCCAGCTTCCATTCCGGCAGGGCTGACGACGATCCGTCTGGTGGACAACGCCGGGCTGCACCAGGCCACGCTGCTCCGCCTCACTGATGGGAAGACCGTTGCCGATCTGGGAAAGGCATTGCAGAAGCCGGGACCCATGCCATCCTGGGTCATTCCCTCCGGCGGACCCAATCCACCGCACCCGAATGGCGGCGTTGCGGAAGTGACCCAAACGCTGGTCCCTGGCAACTACGCGATCATCTGCTTTGTCCCCGACCCCGACGGTACACCGCATTTCGTCAAGGGAATGATCAGCCCGCTTACGGTCACCCCGATGAGTGCAGCATCAGCGGCGGAGCCCGTTGCGGATGTCGTTGTCACCATGAGCGACTACAGCTACAAGTTCTCCACGCCGCTCACGGCGGGAAAGCACGTGATCCGTGTAGACAACACGGGACCGCAATTGCATGAACTTTTCCTGGCCCGTCTGGCGCCCGGCAAGACGGCCGGCGAGCTCGCGGCGTGGGTCGACAAGCAGGCCGGACCCCCGCCCGCTGAGCCAATGGGCGGCGTATCCATGCTGCCTCCGGGCGGGCACGCCTATATCCCGGTGGATCTCACGCCCGGCCAGTACGGCATTTTCTGCTTCGAGCCCGATGCGAAGGACGGCAAGCCACACGTCGCGCACGGGATGATGGAGCAGATTACAGTGAAATAACTGGATGTGATCGTCCTGTTGTGCTACCTTGGCAACAGGCCGATGCTTTGAGCGCAGGCCGCGTCACCGCCGCGGGAATCACGTAGCGGTATCGCCCCCCGGAATTCCACCGGGGGGCTCTTTTTGTCTCCCCCGGCCACCCCCGTGGGAATCGGCAATCGGGAATGGGGAATCGTGGGAATGGGAAATGATGAAGCGGGGTGAGGCGGCGGTGAAAAAAACGCGGTGGGGTGCGGTGTGGGGAGGTCTTCCTCCCCGATTCCCCATTCCCGATTGCCCATTCCCACGGGCGGGGCGGTAAAGCGGGGAATGATTGCCCATTCCCACGGGCGGGGCGGTAAAGCGGGGAATGATTGCCGATTCCCAAGGGCGCAGCGGGGGGTGGCTTACCTGTCTCTCAGCTTCCTCGACAGTTCGTCCAGCAGCCGCCGCTCCTCCCCAGTCAGACTCTCCATGCCGCGCTGGGAGATCTT
>Ga0207707_10000602_pt1 | contig 36198 bp, 21 predicted proteins | sample KBSC83BmetaG_FD_184336 | JGI IMG/M metagenome (GOLD analysis project Ga0207707, IMG submission 184336) | Corn rhizosphere microbial communities from Kellogg Biological Station, Michigan, USA - KBS C8-3B metaG (SPAdes) (version 2) | ecosystem: Host-associated > Plants > Roots > Rhizosphere ... | reverse complement strand
CGCCGCGCGTGGTCATCTGGTGCAGCAGCCACGGATGGTGTTCGTCCGGGCTGCGCGGGCGGCGCGAGACCAGCAGCGCGTCGAGTTCCGGCACCGCTTCGGTTTCGAGGAACAATTTGCTGAACACCGGATGCGAGGCGTCGGCTTCGGGCGGCGCCAGCACCGGTTCGGCATAGCTGATGATGTCGAGAGTGCGCGTCTTGCCGGTGCGGTTGGTTACCCGCACCCGGCGCAACTCGAGGTCGTCCTCGGCCGAAACCGCGATGAGCATTTCGGTGGCGATGCCGAAATCGTTGCGGTGGAATTCCGCGCGCGCCTGCGAGAACGTCGCGCGGCAACTGCCGTCGGCGTCGCCGAGGGGCTGGTAGGTCGCCGACCAGGCCTTGCCGGAATCGGCGTCGCGCAGATACACGAAGGTGCCTTCGTCGTCGCAGGTCGCATCGGCGTGCCAACGCGTGACGGCGAGATTGCGCCAGCGGCTGTAGCCTGCGCCGGTCTGGGTCAGCATCACGTGGTAGTTGCCGTTGGACAGCAGGTGCGCTTCCGGCAGCGGCGAATCCATGCGGGTGATTTCGCGAATTTCCGGATGCGCGCGCGCGCGCGTTTCGCGCGGTTGTTCGACGTCCAGTCGGGCCGGGTGGCGCGGCCGCGTCTCGGGCACCCTTTCGCGCAGCAGCAGGTCGTAGGCGCTGAACATCGGCTCGCGCATGAAGCGGCGTTGCATCGGCTGGCGGTTGAGCAGCGAGGACAGCGCCAGGAAACTCATGCCGTGGTGGTGCGCCATCCAGCTTTTCACCAGCGCGAAATCCTGGCCTTCGCTGACACGCCCGGCCGTGAAGTCGAGCGCTTCGTAGAAACCGAAGCGGGACAGTGCGCCCAGTCCGGCGAGGCGTTCCAGGTTGTCGCAGGCGGCGGACGGCTCCACCATCAGTGCCATCAGCGTGGCGTAGGGCGCGATCACCAGATCCTCGCCGAGGCCGCGTTTCAGGCCCAGGCCCGGCACGCCGAACGCGCGGTATTGATAGGTGAGGTGGGCGTCGGTCGCGTTGTAGGCTGATTCGGATACGCCCCACGGCACCTGCTGCTGCGCGCCGTAGCGGATCTGGCGCGCGACCGCGGCGCCGCAGGTGTCGTCCAGCAGGGTGCTGCGGAATGCGGGCATCAACAGGCTCGGCATCAGGTACTCGAACATCGAGCCGCTCCACGACACCAGCGCCGGGCGCCCGGCCGCGATGGTGAGCAGCCGGCCCAGCTTGAACCAGTGCGAGGGCGGCACCTGTCCCTGCGCGATCGCGACGTAGCTGAGGATGCGCGCTTCGGATGCCAGCAGGTCGTAACGGGCGGCATCGCGCTTGTCGCGTTCGACGTCGTAGCCGATCGCGAATTGTTCGCGCTGCTTGTCCCACAGGAAGGACAGGTCCATGGTCGCGCGTTCGCGGCAAGCCGAGGCCAACGCCTGCGCATCATCGCGACGGCGGTTCAAGGTGGCGCCGGTTTCGCGCAGCGCCGCGCAGAGATCCGGCGCGCCGTCGCCGCCGGGCGCTTCCAGCCGCGACACGATTTCGGCGGCCAACGCGCGCGCCCGCGACCGCACGGGGTTGTGTTCCAGCGCCACCAGCAGTCCGCGGGCCACGGGATCGTCGCTGCCGCAGTCGCCAAGCGCCAGCCAGGGCGCCAGTTCGTCCAGTTCTTCGCTTGCCGCGGAGGCCTGTTGCGCCAAGGCGGCCGCCCAGTCCGCGAATTCACCCACGATGCCGTTGCCGGCATTCAGTGCCGCAAGCCGTCCGGCTTCGGCCTCGATGCGCGCCAGCAAACCATGCAGCACCGGCAGGTTGTCGGCATTGCCGATGGCGTCCGCGATCAGCGTGTCGAGTTTGTTCAACGTCGCCGCAAGCGCGAGGTTGGCGTGCGGATCCTGCGCTTCGACGTTGACCAGCTCGGCGCCCAACAAACGCGCCGTGTCGCGCAGGCCGCCGCCCAGCGTGCGCGAGACCAGCGGCTCGTCGTCGATGTGTTCCAGCGCGCTGGCCAGCACCAGCAGGCAGGCCATCAAATTGCCGCTGTCGACGCTGGAGACGTAACGCGGCGGCAGCGGTTCCAGCGTAAGGGTGTTGTACCAGTTATAGAAGTGGCCGCGATGGCGCGGCAGTTTGTGCAGCGTGTCCAGCATCGCGGCGGTGCGCTGCAGCAGCGCGCCATAGGTGATGTAGCCGAAATCGCAGGCGGTCAGGTTGGCGAGCAACGCCATGCCGATGTTGGTGGGCGACGTGCGATGCGCGATCTGTTCGACCGGGAAAATCTGGCAGTTGTCCGGCGGCAGCCAGTTTTCTTCCGCGTTGGCGAACGTCTCGAACCAGTGCCACACGCGCCGTGCGATGCCGTGCAGGAACGCGCGCTGGGTGGTGTCGAGCGGCAGCGGCGGACGCGGTGGCGTCAGGCTGATCGACCAGGCGATGCCCGGCGCCGCGAACCACAACACCAGGAACGGCAGCGCCGCGGCGACCGATGCTGGTGCATGCGCACCGATCACCGCGCCGACCACGATCGCCATGGCTGGCGCCACCCACATCAGGCGCAGGTAACCCGCGAGGCTGTTGGCCGCGCCGCGCGCGGCATCGGTCATCGGCGTCCACTCGAGCAAATGTTTGCGCGTGAACAGCAGGCGCCCGGCGCTGCGGCCGATCGCGTCGATGTTCAGCAGGGCCTCGAACGGCAACGTCGCGATTGCGAACAACTCGCGCAGCAGCACGTCGCGGATGCCGCGCCAGGTGTTGCGCCAGCGTCGCGGCGGCACGCGCAGCCACGCGTTGCGCGCCACCTGCACCAGCGCGGTCAGGAAGGTCGGCCCGAGCAGGAACGCGACCAGCACCAGCGTCCAGTAGACGGGCACGTCGTTGAGCACCCAGCTGCGCACCAGCAGCACCAGCATCGCGAGTGGCACCAACCCGCGCCGCAGGTTGTCCAGGATCTTCCAGCGATGGTGCGCCTTCAGCATGTTGCGCAGGCCGCGCCGGCGCGGTCCCGGCACGATCGGCAGCAGCCATTGCACGATCTGCCAGTCGCCGCGCGTCCAGCGGTGGCGGCGGCGCACGTCCACCGAATAGCGATTCGGTTGATGTTCGATCAACTCGATGTCGCTGACCAGTCCGGTGCGCGCGTACGAACCTTCCAGCAGGTCGTGCGACAGAATCAGGTCGTTGGGGAAACGCGTACCCACAGAGCGGCTGAAGGCGTCGATGTCGTAGATGCCCTTGCCGACGAACGAAGCTTCGCCGAACAGGTCCTGGTACACGTCGGAAACGGCGCGCGTGTACGGATCGAGTCCGGTCGCATCGCTGAACAGCCGCGCGAAGCGGCTGGGCCGCGTGCTCTCGTAGGTCACCGAGATGCGCGGCTGCAGCAATCCGTAGCCGGCGATCACGCGGCGCGAGCCCTTGCTGAACCACGGCCGGTTCAACGGATGCGCCATGGTTTCCACCAGCTTGCGTCCCGCCTCGGGCGGCAACTGGGTGTCGGCATCCAGCGTGATCACGTAGCGCGTCGCCTGCAGCGCTTCGATGTCGCCCACGGTCACGCTGAATGCGCGCTCGGGACGCGTGCCGCGCAACACCCGGTTGAGGTCGCCCAGCTTGCCGCGCTTGCGCTCGAAGCCCATCCACACCGATTGGCGCGGATTCCATTCGCGCGGCCGATGGAACAAGTGGAAGCGCGTGCTGCCGGGCAACGGGTGCCGCGCATTCAGCCGGTCGATGCCGGCGGTGGCGGCTTCCAGCAACGCCGCGTCGCCCGGCATGTCGCGCTCGGGCGCGTCCGGGAAATCCGTGAGCAAGGCGAAATGCAGGTTGCGATCGCGATTGCCGAGATAGCGGATTTCCAGCGCGTCGAGCTGTTCCGCCAAGCCGTGCGTACTACCCAGCAGCCAAGGCACCACCACCAGCGTGCGGCAGTCATCGGGAATGCCGCCGGAAAACGACATGCGCGGCAGCAGACGCGCGGGCACCAGCATGCCCAGCAACCAATTCACCAATGCGACGGCCGGCTGGCTGGCCGCGACGAACACCGCGATCAGCAGCACGAAGTCGATCGCCAGGGATATCGACGTGAAATACCAATGCCGGCCGCCCGCAACCACCGCGGTCACCAGCAGGCTGGCCAGCAGGATGCTGCCCAGGTAAGTCATCGATGGCCAGTGCCGCAGCCGTTCCGTGATCCGGTACTCGGCCGGCGCGCGCGCGCCCAGGGCGTGGGCGAAGGTCGCCAGTCCCGCGCCGATCAGGAAATAGCCGACGTGGCGGCGGCGCGGATCGGTGCCGGCTGCGCAATCGAGCCGCGCCAGTTCCAGTGCGCGTCGCGCGACATCGGCCTCGCTGTGGCCGCTGCGCTTGGCGAGCACTTCCACGGCGTACCGGTAGCGGCCGCGGGTGGCGAAATCCATACCGGCGTACGCGCCGGCCGGATCTTTGCCGAGGATCCGGTCCACCTTGCCGACGCGCTCCAGCAATTCGGACCAGTTGGAATCGCTGATGCGGCGCAGGCTGTTGATGCGGTTGGCGATGGAAACCTGGTCCGCCGCCTGCGCGCGCGATTCCTCGTCGATCACCCGCGACACGCTGGTTCCGCGTTGTTCGAGTTGCTGCTCGGCGAACGTGAGCGCGAGTTTCAGCGAAGGATGCTTGCCTTCGAGCAGCCGATAAAACTCGGCCGCGAAGGCGGCCGATGCGAACACGTCGGTGCGCGCCATTTCGGCGACGCCCAGCAGCATGTCGTTGGGCGCCCGTGTGGCCACCCCGATCAGGCGTTCGGCCCACGCTTCGGCGCTTGAATAAGCCTGCATGCGGCGGGTGATCGCAGCGGCGTCGCTGGCCAGCCCTTCGATCAGCGCCACCCGCACCAGCACAGGCAGCGTCCACAGTTCGACCAGATCGAAGGTCGCGTTTGATTGGTAGTCGTCGAGGTAACGCTCGACCGCTTCGGGTTCGACGTTGCCATCCCCTTGCGCAATGCAGGCGCGCAAGGCGCGCAACATGCGCGGTACCACCTGGCCGTCGGGTTGGTTGCGCGGCAGCCGCCTCCAGACGTTTGCGGGCAACGCCTCGCGGACTTCGCGGATTTCGTTGCGGATCAGATAGACATTGTCGATCAGCCATTCCGCGGCCGGCTCGACACGGCGGTTGTCGATCGCGGCCGTGCGCGCGACGGCATAGGCGTGCTTCAGCGTGCGATCGTGCGCGACGAGCGCCTTGTCGAGATCAAATGCAGCGGCTTGGCTCAGACTGTCGTGCCCGCGTGCAAGCACGCCGGCGGGAATCGGTGTTGCCGCCGCGGCGCCGTCCGTTTCGTGCGGAGCGCCGTGAATGCGCTTGCGCGCGGCAAGGCGCGCACTGCGCCTCATCCCGAGGCGGCGGATCCATGCTTGCGGGCGGCGGTTGCGTGGCAACTCGTGCAGTCACTCTTCGGGCGGAATCTTCGATGTTAGCGAAACGGTCGTGATCGCGCCGTTCATGAACGGCTACGTCGCGCCACGAAGGCTGCCCGGAATGACTTTCCGGGTGGAGGGCTTGTCAGGACACGGCTCAAGGAAAGTCGCGCAGCACCAGCAAATGCCCATCCGGATCGCGCAGCAACGCGACCGTGGCGCCACCGATGAAGCCACTGGCGATGACCGAGTCGGTGAAGTCACCGTCGGTCAGTGCTCCGAGCAGCACATCGATATTGTCCGCTTGCCAGATCAGCCGGTCGGCCGCGACGGCCGTGAGGACGGCGGACGCATTCGCGCGACCGCGTGGGCGGCGGTAGCCCAGCAGTTCCAGATGCGGCGTACGCGTGGCGCCGTGCATCGCGAGCACGTCCACTTCGACATTGGTGAGATTGTCGAGGCGTTGTTGTTCGGCACCGTGGTTCACGCCGCGCGCGGCGCCGTGCATACCCAGCAGTTCGTAAAACAGGATGCTGCGTTCGACGTCGGCCACGCTGATCGCGCTGTGGTCGATGCCGAGCGCCGGCCCCTCCGCGCGCGCCGATTGCCACGTCGGATCGCCGCTGCCGCCGGGAAACGCGATCAATTCCAGCGGATGCCCATCCGGATCGCGGAACTTGAACGCGGTGACCGCGCCCGTCGAAGGCGGCAGCGTTTGCGGGCCGTCCCGAGTGATTGGCGCGGCGCCGTGCTGCAGCACGCGCGCGTAGGTCACATTCATGTCATCGACCACGATCGCGCAGTGCTGGAAACACAAGTCGTTCGATGCGCCGTCTTCCGGATACGGCGAGGCATTCGGGAATTCCGTCAACACGAGCGTCTGCGCGCCCAGCGAAAGCTGCGCGCAATGCGGCGCCGTGTCGCAAAGGCCCGGCAGCAAGGTCCATGCGGGCGGTGCAGCGTTGCGGTCATCCACCCGAAAACCCAGTGCGTCGCGATGGAACGCGAGCGCGCGTTCGAGGTTCGCGGTGTTGCGCTCGATCCGCAGCCATTTCCGGATGCCGTGGCTCATGGCCGCTCGGCGCCGCGCCGGTTGACGTACTGGGCGAACAGGGTTTGCGAGCCGCAGATGAACAGGCGGCTGCGGTTGCGGCCGCCGAACGTGAGGTTGGACACCACGAAGGGCACCTTGAGCTTGCCCAGCAGCGCACCATCCGGCGCGATGCAGTGCACGCCGTCGGCGGCGCTCGTCCAGATGTTGCCGTCCTCGTCGCAACGGAAACCATCGGCCATGCCCGGCTCCACCTTGTGGAAGATCCGCGCGTTGCGAAGGTGCGCGCCATCGTCGGACAGGTCGAATACCCGGATGTATTGCTTGCGCTGGTGCGCGAAGGGCGCGCCGCTTTCGGCTACGTACAACAGCTTTTCATCCGGCGAAAAACACAGGCCGTTCGGCCCGTCGAAATCATCGGCAACCACGCTCAAACGACCGTCGCGCGGATCGAAACGATAAAGGCAGGGCGGCAATTCGGATTCCTGCTTGCCGCCTTCGTAATCGCGGGTGATCCCGAACGTGGGATCGCTGAACCAGATGGTGCCGTCGCTCTTGACCACGATGTCGTTGGGCGAGTTCAGGCGCTTGCCCTGATAACGGTCGGCGAGCACGGTGATGCGGCCGTCCCATTCGGTGCGCGTGATGCAGCGATCGCGATGCGAGCAGCCGATCAGCCGTCCTTCGCGGTCGCGGGTATGGCCGTTGGCGAAATTCGAAGGCTCGCGGAATACCGATATGCCGCCGGATTCGGTCCAGCGCATGATCCGGTTGTTGGGGATGTCGCTGACCAGCAGGCATTGCAGATCCGCGAACCACACCGGCCCTTCCAGCCAGCGGAAACCGTCGCCGAGTTTTTCCAGCGGCGCGTTCGGCAGCACGCAGGATTCGAAGCGCGGGTCGATGATCTCGATGTTGGCCATGCCGGTATCTATGTCCGATCCTCACTCGACGTGGCAGGGTTCGCGCACAGACTCGCGGTGCAACTGCACGCACATCAGCACGCATGGCGCGTCGCCGAGGGTGCCGGAGCGGTGGCCCTTGCGGCCTTCGGCATCTTCGCTGCAGTTCTGGTCTTCGCCCAGCGACAATTCACCGGCGCCGAATTCACGGCGCGTGCCGTCCATCGCCTCGACGAACCAACGCCCCGACAATGGCACGATCCACTGCGGGGTGGGGTTCTCGTGCCATTCGCCGGTCCAGCCAACCGGCAACACCGTGATTACGACGGTGGTTTCGCCACGCGGCCGCTTGTCGTTCCATTGCGGCGCGGCGTCACCGACGCTCACGAGCTCGAAGTGCGTCAGTTCGCAACGGCGCTGATGACTGACGCCCGCATCATCGATCCACAGGTGCCAATAGCCGACCGTGGGCTTGTGTCCGGACTTTTCGTCTTGATTCGCCATGGGTCGTTCTTGCGGTTGTGTCGTAGGGCGGGTCTCGACCCGCCGCGATGAACGAGAAGCTGGCGGGTTGAAACCCGCCCTACTTCGGTGAAGGTGTTGTCCAGCCGGGCACGGCCGAAGGCGGTGCGGTGCCGGCCGGCGCGTACACCGCCGTCGAAGACAATGGCCTGCGCGCGACCACACCCGCCGGTGCGAGTTGCGTGGCGAACACCACCAGCAGCAAGCCGCCGACCAGCCCGAAATTTTTCAGGAAATCCCAGAAGTGGCTGCGCGCGACGCTGTTGCCGGATTTCCAGAAATCGCTGTACCTCCAGAATGGGTGATACAGGATCGCGGTGACCACGCAGAACAGCGCCAGCACGAAGGCGGCGATGCGATCGTGCCAACCGAACACGATGCAGAACGGTGCGACCGCTTCCACAATGATTGCGGCCACCAGCAATGGCGGCCCGCTCCATTGCGGCAGCATCGAGGAATCCGCCTGCGTGATGGCGTCCTTCCAGAACACGATCTTGTCCAGCGCGCTGAAGGGAAACAGCACCACCAGGCACACGCGGATCACGATCGGGATGAGATAAAGATTCAGCCACATGACGCAGCCTCGTTTTTGCCCTCTTCCGCGGGAAGGGGGTCGCGCCGAAGGCGCGGGGGGATGTTGCTTGTTGCACAAAAGCCATCCCCCTCAATCCCCCTTCGCAAGCGAAGGGGGAGGTCCATTACCTTGCAACGCAGGCGGATCGCGGTAGTCACCTCATCCGCTCCGCGATCCGGTCGGCCACGCGCAGCGCGTTGGCGACGATGGTGAGGGTCGGGTTCACCGCGCCGATGGAAGGAAAAAAACTCGCGTCGACAACGTACAGGTTGTCCAGTTCGTGCGCCTTGCAATCGAGGTCGAGCACCGAGGTTTTCGGATCGCTGCCGAAGCGTGCGGTGCCGGCCTGGTGCGCGGTGCCGCCGATGGGAATGGCCTGACCCAGGTAATACTTGCGCTCGAGAAGATGCGCGTGCGCGCCGATCGGTTCCAGCAGCGATTCCAGTTTCGCCTTGAGCCGATGGTGCGCTTCCATGTTGTTGTCGGTCTGCTCGACCACCACGCGATCGCCGTCGTAATGGATGCGGTTTTCCGGGCGCGGCAGGTCTTCGCTGGACAGCCAGAAATCGAGCGAATGGCGGGCGAGGTATTCGAATGGTTTTTCCGGCAGCCACGAAAGCCAGTCCGGCAGCGCCTCGCCGCGCAGCGTGTCGGCGTGCGACTTGCCGGTCATCTGGATCAAGCCCATGGGAAATTTCCAGTCGTCCGCGCCGAAGTAGAAATCACTGACGCCCACGGTTTTCTGGAAAATTGTGTCATTGGGCTCGCGCGTGATCGCCATCAGCACCGATTGGTTGTGGCGGATGTAATTGCGTCCGACCTGATCGGAACCGTTGGCGAGTCCCTGCGGGTGTTTGTCATTGGCCGAGCGCAGCAGCAACAACGCCGACGAAAGCGCGCCGCAGGCGACTACCACGATGTCGGCGGAATACATTTCCGTCGCCTCGCCGCGTTGTACTTGCACTGCGCTGACGCTGCGCCCGGATGTGCTGGTATCGAGCCGTGAAACATACGCGCCGGTCAGCAACGTGACGTTGGGATGCGCGGCCAGCGTCGGGTTGACGCACATCACTTCCGCGTCGGCCTTGCCGTTGGTCGGGCAGGGGTAGCCGTCGAACGCGCCGCAGCGGATGCACGGGCTGTGGCGCAGCACCTGGCTATCCCGCTCGTCCAGCAGAATGCCGAGCGGCATGTGGAAGGGATGCAAACCTTGCTGCACGAACGTGTCCGACAGTTGCTGCATACGCGGTTCGTGCGACACGGGCGGGTACGCGTAGGGCGCGCTGCGGGGCGGCTCGGTCGGGTCCTCGCCTGCCGCGCCGTGCACGTGGAAGAGTTTTTCGGCTTCGTCGTAGTACGGCGCGAACACGTCGTACTTCAATGGCCATTCGGGTGATGGGCCGTCGGCGTGCCGGATTTCCTCGAAGTCGCGTTCGCGCAGGCGAAACAGCGCCGCGCCGTACATCTTGGAGTTGCCGCCCACGAAATAATGCAGGCCCGGATGGAAAGCGTTGCCGGTCTTGTCGTACCAGGTCTCGTCGGCTTGATAGGCGTTGTCGATGAAGACCGACTTCGCGCTCCAGTTGTCCGGCGAGCGTTTCAAAAAATCGCCACGCTCAAGGATCAAGATCTTCTTGCCGGACGACGCCAAGCGCTGCGCCAGCGTCGCGCCGCCGGGGCCGGAGCCGATCACGATGAGATCGTAGTGGTCGGGCATGCCCCTTCCTTTGGTGCCGCGCCGCGGCGAAGCTGCGGGTTTTACACGCGTGCATGTCTAATTGAGGTCAACGATTTGGTGCACCATCGCCGGACGGCTATACTTGCCGAGATATGTGGCGTCCGCGGGGGCCCGGGGACACTGTTCGCCTTTCAACCGGAGTTCGCAAGTGAGCACGCATCTCACCCCATCCGACCGTACCTTCATGAAGCACTTCGCGATCATGATTGCCATGCTCGCGGGCACTGCGGTGGTGCTGATCATCATCGGCACGTTCGTGTGGGCATCGCTGCCCAAGGAAAGCAACCAGCGGGAAGTGCAGCGGGCGGGCGACCGCATCACACCGGTCGCAGCGGTATATGCGGGTGACACCGGCCGCGCCGCGATGGAGGCCGCCAAGGTCGCCGCGGACAAGGCTGCGGCTTCGCAGGTGGCTTACGGCGGAACGACCGACGGCAAGACGATCTTCGACCACCTGTGCACCACGTGCCATTCGACCGGCGCCACGGGCGCGCCCAGGATCACCGACAAGTCTGCGTGGGCGCCGCGCATCAAGGAAGGCATCGCGACGCTGGTGAAGCACGCGATCGATGGCTACACCGGCCCTGACGGCAACCACATGCCGGCCAAGGGCGGCAACCCGGCGCTGACCGACGCGCAGGTCGAAGCCACCGTGAAGTGGATGGTCTCGCAAGCGCAATGACGCGCGTTTGCGCGATGCCGGGCATAGCGCGATCGACACGCGCTCGCTGCGCGAGCGGACGCTGTTGCGGGCTTGCGCATCCTGCACACGCCTCGCAACCCGGCCCTCGGTGTCCTGCCTCGGGCGTTCGAAGCGGCACGCGATGCCACCGGCATCGCGTAAGCGCCGCTTCTCACCCCGCGATGTAACGCTGCAACTGGTCGATCTCGGTCGCCTGGTCGTTGATCACGGCCTTGACCAGGTCGCCGATCGAGACGATGCCCACCAGCGCGCCGTTCTCCAGCACCGGCAGGTGGCGCACGCGCAATTCGGTGCACAGGCGCATGCACTCGTCCACCGTGGTGCCCGGCGACACGCTGGTCGGCGCGGGCGTCATGATGTCGGACACCGGCGTCTCGCGCGAAGAATGGCCTTTCAGGATCACCTTGCGCGCGTAGTCGCGCTCGGTGACGATGCCGGCCAGTGCGTCCCCGCGCAGCACCAGCAGCGCGCCGACGCCGCGTTCGGCCATCATGCGGATCGCATCCAGCACCGGCGCTTCCGGCGCGATGCTGTAGACCGCGCTGCCCTTGTCTTCCAGTAGATGCCTGACCTGTCGCATGACGTTCTCCTCAGGATCGCGGAAGTTGATTCAATTCTAGCGCCTGCGATAGCGTCGTTGCGGGTCATCCACGCGTGGTTTGGGCGGGTGTTCATCCAGCACGTAGGCGACGCCGCCCAGCTGGCGCATCTGCTGCTCGATCCATGTGGCGCGTCGCTGGACGTATGTAGAAGGTCGGTCGGCGTGCCAGCCGCGCGGGTTGGGCAGCACCGCGGCCAGCAATGCTGCCTGGTGCGACGTCAGGCGCGATGCGGGCTCGTGGAAATACGCCTGCGATGCGGCTTCTACGCCATAGATGCCATCGCCCAATTCCGCGATGTTGGCGTACACCTCAAGCGCCCGGCGCTTGGGCCAGGTGATGTCGATCAGCACCGTGAAGTACGCCTCCAGTCCCTTGCGGAAAAATCCGCCGCCGCTCCACAGGAACAGGTTGCGCGCGGTTTGCTGGGTAATGGTGCTGGCGCCGCGCAGCTGTCCGCCGGAATCGGCAACATCGATCGCCGAGCGGATGGATGCGATGTCAAAGCCGTGGTTGAACGGGAAAGTCTGGTCCTCGCCCGCGACCATCGCCAGCGGCGCCACTGGCGCGATTTTCGTCCACGGCACCCAGTGGTAATGAACCGCGAAATCGCGGTTGCCGTGCCACGCCTGCGACAGCTTGCGTTCCAACATGTAGGCACTGGTCAGGGGCGGCACGAAACGCATGATGATCACCGGCAGCCAGGTTGCGGCGATGAACGCCAGCACCAGCCACGCGAGCCGCTTCAGCCAGCGGCGCATGCGCGCGCGTCGCGGCTGCGCGCTGGTCCGTACAAGTGGGCCGCCGGTCATGCCGAAGCGTCGGGCACTGCGTGGGTGGCCCAGGTTTCAAAGGGTTGTGCGGGCGAGTACAGGAAGCCCTGCGCATGCCGGCAACCCATTTCCAGCAGCAGATCGCGTTGCTCGGTCGTCTCGACGCCTTCCGCGATCACCTGCATCGACAACAACTTCGCCATTGCGAGGATCGAGCGGATCACCGCATCGCTGCCGCCTTCGCTGTGGCTGGACAGGCCGCGGATGAATGACTGGTCGATCTTGAGCGCATGCACCGGGTACTGGTGCAGATACGACAGCGACGAATAGCCGGTGCCGAAATCATCCAGCGAAATGCGGATGCCGGCGTTGCACAGCACCTGCAGTGTGCGCTTGGCTTCCGGCGGGTTGTCCAGCATGGCGCGCTCGGTGATTTCCAGCCGGATGCGCGAGGGCGGCACGCCGCGATCGGCAAGCAACTGCAACAGGCGACGATCGAGATCCGGGTTGCGGAAATGCCGGGCCGACAGGTTGATGCCGATGAACGCATCGCTGTTCCCGGTCAGGTCGTTGGCGTGCGTGCACACCTGCGCGAAGATCTGCCAGTCGATGGTTTCCGACGCACCGGTGTCTTCGGCGATGCTGAGGAACTCGCCAGGCAGCAGCAGGCCGCGCTTGGGATGTTGCCAGCGCATCAGCGCTTCGTAACCGATGGTTGCGCCGTCCCGCATGTCCACCACCGGCTGGTAGAACGGCACGAATTCCTCGCGCGTGATGCCGCGGCGCAGGTCGTTCTCGATCTCCAGCAACGACACCGCCTGCTGGCGAAGCCCTTCGTCGAACACCGCGTAACGGTGGCGGCCGTCGGCCTTGGCGCGGTACATCGCCGAGTCGGCATCGCGCAACAATTCTTCCGGATGCCGGTAGTGCTCGGCTGCCAACGTGATGCCGATCGAGGTCGAGGTGAACAGTTCCTTCGCGGCCAGCCGGAAGGGCGCGTTGAGGTCATCGATGATGCGCTTGGCGACGCGGCAGGCCTTGTCCGCGTCCGCCACGCCTTCCAGCAGTACGCCGAATTCGTCGCCGCCAAGCCGCGCGACTACGTCCTCGGATTTGACACAGGAACGGATGCGACTGCCGGCCTGGAACAGCAGATCGTCGCCGATCAGGTGCCCGACCGAATCGTTGATCACCTTGAAGCGGTCGAGGTCCATGAACAGCACCGCGAAGCCTTTCGAAGGATCCGCGTGGAAGCGTTCCAGCGCACGCTCGAGCCGCTGCATCAGCAGGCTGCGGTTGGGCAGGCCGGTCAATGAATCGTGCAGGGTTTCGTATTTCAGGCGCGCTTCGATGCGTTCGCGCTCGGCGATTTGTGCGCGCAGATCGCGATTGGCCAGCGCCAGCGCGCGGGTGCGCTCGCCGACGCGGTGCTCGAGATTGGAATACGCGCGCCGCAGCGACTCGGTAGCGCGCACGCGTTCCAGTGCGTTGGCGATATGGTAGGAAACGAAGGTCAGCAGTTCCTGGTCGCGCAAGGTGTAGTGATGTTCGGGCGAATAGCTCTGCACCGCCAGCGCGCCGACCGTGTGCTCGGCGCAAACCAGCGGCACGCCCAGCCAGCACAGCGAGTCTGCGCCGGATTGGGCCACTTCACCCTCGGCGCGCAATTTTGCGATTTCCGGCGCGTTCGCGAGCAGGGCGGTGCCATTCCGCAACACGTATTCGGTCATGCCATTGGCAAGTTTGCGCGGCTGCCGCTGGCGATCGCGCTCATCCACCGAATAAGGGAACGTCAATTCGGTGCCGTCCTCGGACAGCAGCGAGATGTAGAAATTGCGCGCGTACAACAACCCGCCCACGACGCGATGCACGGCGGCGTAGAAGTTGTCGATGCTGTCGGTGGTGCTGGCCAGTTCCGCGATGCGGAACAGTGCCGCTTGCAGCCGCTCGCCACGCTGGCGTTCCAGCACTTGTTGTTGCAGGACGCGATTGGCATCGCGCAGTGCCTCGGTACGTTCGCCGACGCGGTGCTCCAGTTCGGCGTGCGCCAGGCGTCGCTCCAGCGCGGTCTGGATGTGCTGCGCCACATAGATCAGCAGTGTCTTGTCCTGCTCGTCGTAATGATGCGTCTCGTCATAGCTTTGCATCACCACGCAACCGACAACTTCGCTGCCGCGCAGCAGCGGTACGCCGAGCCAGTCCACGCAGTCGGAGCCGGTGGCGTGGAACGGGCCGTGCACCTGGGACTCGAGCGCGGACAGCGAACCCATCAGCGGCTTGCCGTCGCGAATCACGTACCAGGTGGGACCGTGCAGGATCGCCTCCATCGGAAGGTCGCTGTCCGGCAATGGAGGGTCGGGATCGACCGTGTCGGCGTAGTAGGGAAAGCGCACGCTGTCGCGCTTGGAGTCGTACAACGCGATGTAGAAATTTTCGGCGTACATCAGGCTGCCGACGATTTCGTGCAGCGCATGGAACATCGGCGTGAGGTTGGAACCCACCGTGCTGGCCTGGTCGGCGATGGCGTACAAGGCGCGCTGCAGGCGCTCCGCGCGCGCAAGCTGCTTGACCGAATCGCTCAATTGGTTCCGGTGCGCGAGCGCGCGGACGCGCGCGTCGATCATCTCCGCCGCCGTTTCGATCAGCGTGCGTGCATCGTCGCCATCGAGCGGGGCGCTGATTCGCAGCGACTCGTGTTCGGACAATTTGACCCGCGCGGTGGACGTGCCGGTCTCGACGGGTTCTTCGGGCGTACCAGCGTGGCAGCGCTTGACGCGCGCCTCGGGTGCGAGTTTCGCCAGCAGGGCAGCGGCGGCCGCGCTTACGCCGCCGAGGTCGGATGCCGCCCACAGCTCATTGATCGCCCGGCACAGAACCGCTGTGGTCGGCGGCTTGCTGGCCGGTGTAGCCAGATGGTGAACGTCGCCTGCCATGTGTGGTCCAACCCCCGCAACGGCTCAGAGTGTAACCCGTTGTTCCCGCGCCGGTCACCCTCCGCCGGGCGCGGTTGGCGGGGCAGTGGCTTCGTGGACCGGTCGGTTCATGAATTGTTAGCAAAATGTAATTTCGTGGCGTACAATCACACCCAAAGACGGTACGGTTTTCCGCGCCGTGTGTGTGGTTGGATAAGGGTTTATTCGGGTTCGAGAAATGCGTCGATTGCTTGCCAGCGCAGTGCTTACCGGCTTGGCCTTGGCCGTGCCGGTGTGGGCGCTTGCGCAGGCGGCGCCCATGCCCGTGATTCCGGCGCTCAAGCCCGTGCACACGGGCAAGGCCGCCGCCAAGGCCCCCGTGTGGCAGCAGGACGGCAACAAATTGTCGGTGACGGCGAGCGGCCGCGCGGGCAACACCGTTCCCTCGGCGACCGCGGCTCCGCTGGATGGCCAGGCCCATTCTGCAGGCGCGGGCGTCCAGCTCACTACCAAGCCCGGCCTTACCGCACACGTCAACGTCAACGAGACTCGCTGGACGCCGCTGGCGCCTACCTGTGCCCTCGGCACCACGAGCTGCCTCGGCATCACGCCGGCGGACGGCGTGCAGCGCGGCGAGGTTGGCGCAGGTTATGCGGGCCATGGCGTGACGCTCGACCTGTCGATCGGGCAGGCGCAGAGCGAGCCTGCAACCATGCACGCGCGCAACGTGCCGCTACCTCGTGTATTGCCATCGGAAGGCGGCGCGGACGTCGCGGCGCCCTTGTGGTTCCGCAGCAGCACGGCCACCAGTCTCAATGCGCGCGGCAAGGTCGATTTGGCGCCCGACACCAGCTTGAACCTTGGCGCCAGCGTCGGCCGTGTGAAGTTTTTGCCGGGCTCCGGCCTCACCGCCGACGATGCGCTCGACCAGACTACCCTCAGCCTCGGCATCCAGCATGGTGCCGTGCGTGGTGCGATCGTCGGGCACATGCTTCAGCCGGACGTGCCTGGCTCGGCGCTGGGACCGAATCAACGCTGGAGTGGGGTCGACCTGGGCATCAGCGTTCGCCTGCCGTGGCGCGGTGAGCTGAATTTCGGCGCCCAGAACGTATGGTCCTCCGGCCGCGCGCCGCTGCTCTTTGGTCCCGGCGGTACTACCCCGGACCAGGGACGCGTGCCGTACGTGCAATACCATCAGACGCTTTGAGCCGTCGGCGTTGACCGGGGCCACGACGCCCTGTTGCCGCACATGGGCGCTGGCGTTCGCCGCTAGCATTGCGGTGACCAATCACCCGCAAACACGCCTCGTGCATGAGTCAGGCTTTGGCTACCAGCATCCCTGACCTGCTCCAAACCATAAACGGCTTGCTGCAGTCCGGTCGTCACGCCGATGCCGCGAAGGTGCTGAGGCGCGCCCTCGACCTTGCGCCTACCGATGCGTCCGTGACCGCAGCGATGGCCCGGATGACGACGCTGGCGCGTACATGGCTCACGTTGGGCCAAGTCCAGCTCGCGGTGGATTCTCTGGCGCCGCTCGCCGCCTCCGGGCATGCGGATGGTTCCGTATTGATGCTCTGCGGACATGCTCTGATGGCGACGGGCCGCAAGCAAGAGGCCGAAGCAGTGTTCCGTGACTGGGTCAGCAAGGAACCGCACAGTACGGATGCGGCTCTGCGACTCGCTGCTGTGCTGGCCGACAGCGGCAAGTCCGCCGAGGCGGAACCGTTGATTCGCGACGTCGCCGCGCGCCACGGCGCCACGCCCGAAAGCGCTTTCGTGCTGGGGCGCGCGCTATTGGGGTTGGCGCGTTTCGACGAAGCCGAAGAGCAGTTTCGCCGCGTCGTGCATGCACGGCCGGATCATCAGGCGGCGCATGCCAACCTGATGGAACTCGTCTGGATGCGCTGTGGCGACATCCGGGAGGCGTCGCGCGCGCTCGATCGTGCGTTGCGCGCGCAACCGCAACTCGTTGGCTTGCGCATCACCAAATCCCGCCTGTTGCTCTCGGCCCGCATGCCGAGCGAAGCGCTGGCTGAACTCGATGCCGGGTTGGCCGTTGCGCCCCGGGACACCGAATTGCTCACATCCGCCACCACGGTTGCATTGGAGCTGGATGGTACACGTGCCTTGGGGTATGCAAAAAGGTTGCAGGAGGAGGGTTCCCCGCAAGATCGGGCGGCGCGCGTAGCGATGGGCAATGCCTATCTCGCGACCGGCGACGCGGGGGCGGCCCTGACGATCGCCGAGGCGCTGCATCGGTCCGACCCTTGCGACGGGCAGGCGCTGGCGATGACCGCGGATGCCCAGCGAATGCTCGGCGATCAGCGTTATCGCGAGCTGCTGGATTATCAACACCTCGTTCGTGCCGAGTCGATCGATGTGCCGCCCGGCTGGACCAGCCTTGACGCATATCTTGCCGAACTGGCGGCAGACCTGGAACGCGTACATATCCTGCGCGCGCACCCAGTGGGAAACTCGTTGCGCGAGGGAAGCCAAATCCCGTTGGCACCGCAGGATTCGCCCTTCGCGTCGATCCGTGCCTTCCCGCGGGCCATCGATGGCTCGATCCGCCGCTATATGCAAGCCATCGGGGCCGGCAACGATCCCATGCGCAAGCGCAATACGGGCCAGTACCGCATCAGTGGCATATGGTCGGTGCGGCTGCGACCCCACGGGTTTCACGTCAACCACTATCACCCGGAAGGCTGGATCTCGTCCGCCTGTTACCTGCATCTGCCTTCTGCCGTCGAGCGGCCGGGCGGGGAAGGGTGGCTGAAACTCGGTGAGCCGGCCTTTCCCACCCGTCCCGCCTTGGAGCCGGAGTACTTCATCAAGCCGAAGCCTGGCTTGCTGGCCTTGTTTCCATCGTATATGTGGCACGGGACCGTGCCATTTGCCGGCGCGCCCGATGACACGCGCGTGACGATTGCTTTCGACGTCGTGCCAGTGCCCTGAATGTGGACTGACCGACGAAACGCGCGTTAACACTGTTTTTACGAAATGAGGTACGATCGCCCCTGTCGGCATCCTTCCGTAGTCGTGGATGGGGTGGCTGATGAACCGAGGAGGGCGGATTTTCAAGCCAAAGCGGATAACCCAGCTGCCATTCCGTATTCCTGACCAAGGCGCATGCCATGGGTCGCCACGTAACGTGGGGATTCCATACGGGTTAGAAAGTTGTTAGCATGCGGCCTGCCGAGGGTTCCTGTGAGGCCTCGTCGGCGGTAATTGACGGGGACCTTTCCCGAAACTGTTTCACAATCTACAAACGTTTGGAGAGTGCAATGAGACTCGACCGCAGTGAGCTGTCCAAGGCCGTGCAGACGGCTCTTTCGCTGGGTGCCGTCGCTGCCGTGGGTGTTGCCGGTACTGCCTTTGCGCAGAACGCAACCACGACGACGAACAACCAGAATCAACCCCAAACCCTGCAGACCATCGTGGTCACGGGTTCGCATATTCGCCGCGTGGACCTGGAAACTTCCAGTCCAGTGGTAGCCGTCACATCTCAGCAGATCCAGGCGACCGGCAAGCTGACGCTGGGTGACGTGATCCAGAACCTTCCGGTGATCACCGGTGGTGTCGAAAATCCGCGTGTCAACAATGGCGGTGGTTCGGGCCAGACCTTGGTCGGCCTGCGCGGCTTGGGCTCCAGCCGCACGCTGGTGCTGGTCGATGGTCAGCGTGTCGTCAGCTTCCAGGGCGGCGGTGTCGATCTCAACTCGATTCCAACCGCTGCGGTCGAGCGCATCGAGGTACTGACCGACGGCGCGTCCGCCGTGTACGGTTCGGACGCGATCGGCGGCGTCATCAATATCATCCTGAAATCGAACTACCAAGGTGCCCAGTTCTCGGCCAACTACGGCATTTCCGATCATGACGATGGCCAGCGCCAGGGCGCCAGCTTTGTCTTTGGCCAGACCTCGGACAAAGGCAGCATTCTCGCTGGCATCGACTACAACAAGTTCGACCCGGTCTATCAGGCGAGCCGCAATTACTCGAAGGACGCCCTAAGTCTGTCGGCCACCAATACCAATGGCAGCAGTGTGGCGTTGCCGGGATCGGGGGTGGCAGTCGTTCCCGGCGGTTCGTCTTTTGCCGCACGCGATCGCATCATCGGCGTGACAGGCGCTGGCAATCCGGCGGGTTGCGGCAGCTTGTCGTTGAATGAAAGCGCCGCCAGCGCAGGCACCAGTCCCACCACTCCGGCCGACTACCACTGCTTCGGCACTGCCGACAGGTACAACTACGCGTCGGTCAACCTGTTGATGACCCCGCAGGAACGTACCAACGCGTTCTTCAAGGGCACGTATCACTTGTCCGACAACGTGGACTTCTACGCCACCGTCAATCACCTCAAGACCTCGTCGGCGGCCAATCTTGCGCCGGCGGTGTTCGGGACCGGTGGACCGTTCGATACCGGCTTCAGGATCTCCAAGGACAATTACTACAACCCGTTCGGGGTTGACTTCTCGCCCAATGGCGATATCTATGCCGCGCGCGCGTTTCCGGCCGGCGATCGCCATTTCGCAAATACGTTCACCACCGATCAGGTGATCAGCGGATTCAAGGGCAACTTCAATCTCGGTCAGCAGAATTGGCAATGGGATGTTGGCTACAACTACGGCCACATTTCGCAGCTCATCACCAATTATGGCCTGCCCAACCAGAACCTCCTGAACAAGGACGCCGGTCCTTCGTTCCTGAATGCCGACGGCGTCGTGCAGTGCGGTCACTCGGCCGCCGATGCGATAGCGTTTAGCGAGTGCACGCCGTTTGATCCGTTCAACCTGTTCAATGCGAACAGCCAGGCGGTGCTCCAGTCCGCGGCTTCCCCGGCCATGGTCAACGTCTTTTATCTCTCTCGCGCAGCGCATGCTGACGTCAGCGGTGGCCTGTTCGACTTGCCAGCCGGCTTGGTGAGTTTGGCGGCGGGTGTGTCCTACCGGAAGGAATACACCAACAATACCGTGAGCAACGACCTGCTCATCAGCAAGGCTGCTGGCTACACCTGCACCTTGGGCAGCGCCTGCACGTCGAAACTGCAGGGCGGTTACAACGTCAAGGAAGCGTACGCGGAAATGTTCATCCCGATCCTCAAGGATCTTCCTTTTGCACGCGCCCTGAATGTCACCTTGGGCGACCGCTATTCCAAGTACAGCAGCTTCGGGAGCACCAACAACTGGAAGATCGGCGTCGAATACCGCCCAATCGACGATCTGTTGCTGCGCGGCACCGTATCCACGATTTTCCGTGCGCCGACCATCAGCAACGTCTTCGGCGCCCCGGCCAGCAGCGCGCCGCTGCTGAGTGCCGACCCCTGCGACCACATCACCGTGGCCAATCCGGCTTGCGTGGGCGTGCCGCTCGATGGAAGCTTCGTCGATACGGCAGTCGCCTCCGGCCAGCAGATCAAGGCGGTCACCACCGGCTCTGCCTATGCCGGGTTCCCGCTGGGACCGGAGAACGGCAAGTCATTCGACTTCGGTGCGGTGTATTCGCCGCATTTCGTGCCGGGCCTCTCGGTGACCGCAGACATCTGGCGTATTTACTTGAACAACGTGATCACCACGGTGGGCGCGCAGAGCGTTCTGAATATGTGCTTTGCCGGACAGACGGTGTATTGCTCGATGATCACGCGCAATCAGTCAACGAATCCGGCTTTGGCCGGCCAGCCTTCGCTGTTCATCCTGCCCACCGCGAACCTGGGCCGCTTCGATGTCAAGGGCGTGGACTTCTCGGCCAATTACAAGCTGCCGCAGTTCTCGTTCGGCCAGTTCAACGTCGGCGTCAACGCGACCTACATGAACCAGGCGAAGATCCAGTCTGCGCCGGGCCAACCGGGCAACTCGACCTTGAACTACGTGGGCGTGATGGCCTCGACCGGTTCTTCGTTGCAGGCTTCGTGCCCGGGCGGCGCACCCGGTGCGATCTGCTACTTCCCGCGCTTGCGTGCTAACGGCACCCTAGGCTGGCAGTTGGGTCCGTGGGATGCGCAGTGGACGATGCAATACATCAGCCACTTCGACGTGGGTTCGGCTGACCCGCGTCAGGGTGCCACCGCCGCTACCGGGTTCACTCCGTCGGGCCCCGCCGGCCCGTACGTCTTGCACTACGGCGCGTATGTGTACAACAACGCCACGGTGGGCTACAACATCGAGCCGATCAACACCCGCATTGACGTGGGCGTGGACAATGTGTTCGACAAGCAGCCGCCCGTGATCTATGCCAACAACTCGCAGAACGCCAACACCGATCCGAACGACTTCGACACACTGGGCCGCTACTACTGGGCGCGCGTGACCGTGAAGTTCTGATCAGGCTGCGCAGCTTCAACCTTTTGGGCCGCACGCGTATCCTCGTGCGGCCCATTTCTTTTGTGTCCCGATGACCGAGCCCATGACAGATCCGATTGTCGCCGCGATCCAAGCGGGCGATCCGCGTTCCGCTGGGCGCCTGTGTCGCGATCAATTACGGCAAGCTCCCGATGACGCCAATCTGCTGGTGTTGCTGGCATTGAGCCTTTGGCAGCAAGGCGAGCATGCCGAGGCACTGGAGACTTATGAGCGGTTGACGCACTTGTATCCCGAAGACAGCGTGCACTGGCGTAATTACGCGGCTGCCCTGCGCAAGGCGGGAGATATGGAAGCGTCCGAAGGGGCGTATGCAATCGCCGTTCGCCTGGCACCGGACGATGCGGAACTACTAGAACTGTACGGACTGGTGCAAATGGATTTGGGCAAGCTGGTGGAGGCGAGCGAAACGCTGTTGGCCGCGTTCGGAAGGTCGCCGGATTCGCCCTCCATTCGTATTCACGCCGCATTGGCCTGCGCGGCTTGCCGCGATTTGCGTGCTGAAAGTCTGCTTCGCCCTTGGCGACGGTGGTTGCCGCTCGACGACTATCTGCATTCGCAACTGGCCGAAGCTCACGCAGAACGGAATGACCTGATGGCCGCGCTGGAGTTGATGGAGGACCTGTCGCGTCGTCGACCTGAAGAGCGCCGCGTGCGGTTGCGGCTGGCCGGACTCTATGAGCGGATGAATCGTGTCGAAGACGCCGAGGCGATGCTGGACAGCGTCGTGGCCGAAGGTGCTGAACCTGACCCGGACAAAAGCGTGACCAGCGAAGTCGCTCACCTGCGTGCGCGGCTTGCCGAGCGGCGAGGCGGGTATGCGGCCACCCGCAACATTCTCGATCGTGTCGGTCCACGCAACGATCACGATTTCACGCACTGGTTCGAATTGGCACACGCGTGTGATCGACTGGGCGACGCTGCGGCAGCCATGGCAGCGCTGCAAACAGCACATTCCATCCAGATCGCAGGCATCAAAGCCATCCATCCACGGTGGTTCGAGCCGGATCGCAAATCGCCGTTGATCCATAAAGACCGTGTACCCCAGGGCGACTACGCCAAATGGCCAACACTTCAGGCGCCCGACGCGGAGCAGTCGCCAGTCTTCGTGATGGGGTTTCCACGCTCGGGAACGACCTTGCTGGAACAGATGTTGGACGCGCATCCGCGGTTGCAGTCAATGGATGAGCGCCCGTTCTTCCACATGCTGGCCCGCCAGTTGGAGAACAGTACCGGTTTCCAGGTGCCGCGCGACCTGGGCAAATTAGGCCAGCGTGACTGCGATGAGTTGCGCAAGGGCTATTTGATCCGCGCATTCGGGAAGGTGCCGCGGCGCTGGGATGCACAACTGGTCGACAAAAATCCGATGAACATGCAGTGGCTGCCTATGATTCATCGCTTGTTTCCGTCGGCCAAGTACATATTCGCCTTGCGGCACCCTTGTGATGTGCTGCTGAGCAATTACATGCAAAACTTCATGGCGAGCACCTTGGGAGCAGCGTGTACCGACCTGAAAACCCTGGCAACCGCCTACGTTGAAACCATGCGGTACTGGCTCCACCACGTGGAGCTGTTCAGACCTGCGGTATTCGTGTCCCGGTACGAAGACTTGGTGGCTCATCCGTTGGAGCAGGCACAGCGGATCGCGAGCCATCTTGGACTGGAAGATGCGGAAACCATGCTGGGATTCGACCGGCGGGCCCGCGAGAAGGAGTTCATCGCCACCCCGAGTTACAACCAAGTGATTGAGCCGATCAACAGCAGGGGGATTGGCCGCTGGATGCGCTACCAAGAATATTTCGAACCAGTGTTGCCGATTCTTGCGCCGATGCTGGAGCACTGGGGTTACACGACGGAAGCTCGGGCCGACGCAACGGAGCATTGAGATGGGCGTCAGCGATCGGATGTTTGAGCCGCCAGCGCCGGATCTGGCGAAAATCCACGTGCGACTCGCAAAGTCATCGTCGCAACTTCGCGGGCTGGTCCAGCGGGCGGGCGGCGCGATCGCGGCAGGAGATTTGCGAACCGCACAGACCGCTTTGGCGAACGCGTTGCTGCTTGCGCCGGGCCACGCCGACGTGCTGCGACTGTACGGCTTGTTGCTGGCCCGAGTCGGAAACCTGCCCGCCGCCATCGCGAACTTCGAGGCCGCATTGCGCGCCGCACCGGACGACGCCATGGGCTATTGGCAATATGCGCAAGTGTGCGAAGAAGCCGGCGATGTGGCAACAGCGTGGCGGCTACGCGAACACGCCGCCCAGCATCTACCCGACTCTCCCATGGCATTGGCGGATTTGGGCGAGCATTTGGCGCGTCACCAACAGTCGGGTCGCGCCTTGATGCCTCTCGAGCTGGCCACGCGTCTTGCGCCCGATTACGCGCCGGCGCAGTTGCGGTTTGGGACTGCACTAGTTTCCTGCGGACGCATCGAGGCAGGCGCTGCGGCGATTCGCAAGGCGATCGCGATCGAACCTGCGTTCGGCGCGGCGTGGCTGGAACTTGTAGATATCAAGACGGTAGGCATCACCGACGGTGAAGCGCAACGCTTGCGTGAGCAGCTTCGACGAAAGGATATCGATGGAGGTGAACACACTGCGATGAAGTTCGCGCTGGCACGCATGTGTGAGGATCATGGCGGCTACCAGGAGGCGTTCGATTTGCTGGTGGATGCCAACGCACGACGCAAGCGCGAAGTCGGGACATGGGATCAGGCGTGGTTCCAGACGCAGGCTCGACTCATGCTTCGGGTGTTCGGTGGGTACCATGCCGTGGCCGGTGATACGAATCTTGGCGAGCAAGTGATCTTCATCGTTGGCATGCCACGCTCGGGGACGACGCTAGTCGAACAGATTCTGGCTGCCCACTCCGATGTGCAGGGTGCGGGCGAACTCGGGGATCTGGCGCAGGTATTGACCGAGGAGTCCATGCAGCGACAACAGCGCTTCCCGGAATGGGTTCCTGCTGCGACGGCCCATCATTGGCAACGGCTCGGGCAACGCTACCTTGAATTGACCGCGCGCTACCGCGACGGCCACGCACGTTACACCGACAAGATGCTGAACAACTGGCAGGCGTTGGGTGCGATCCGGGCGATGCTGCCGGGCGCGCGAATCGTGATTTGCCGGCGTGATCCTCTGGAAAACTGTTGGTCCTGCTTCAAGCAATACTTCCCTCGCGGCTGGGAGCTCACCTGTGACATCGACCAACTCGCGTTGTTCTGGAAGGTGTTCGACCAGACTTCGTCATCGTGGGCGGCTCGCGCCCCCACCCGTGTCCGCGAACAGAGCTACGAGTCGCTGACCGAGGAGCCGGAAGGGGAAATCCGCGCGCTGCTGGAATTCTGCGGTTTGCCGTATGATCCGACGTGTCTCGGGTTTCATCGAACACAGCGCAACGTGCACACGCTGAGCGCGGGTCAGGTGCGCCAACCAATGCGTCGGCACGTGGATATCGCCAAAGCTTACGGCGATCTGCTCGATCCATTGCGGCGCGCGCTGGGTCTTGCGCCGGTTGGTCCGAAATCCCCGCAAGCATTTCGTACTTGATCGCCTTCCGGAGAGAACCTAGCCTGCTGGCTCAATTCGGAGAATTGCGACATGCCACTCACCCGCGCCACCCAGGTCGAGGGCCGGTCGATCCGCGTCTATGACGGGTTGGTCGCCCTGCCACACATCAAACGGTTGACCGAGGCGTTTCTGGGCGCCAATTTCGTGCGCGATGAGGTGGCCCGCCCGGACACTGGCCAATTTCGCCATTGGGCCTTGAATATTCCGCTCGAAACTGCAGCGGAGCTGGCAGTTTATTGCCCGACCTTGACCGCCGTGCGTGATTTCGATGGGGGTGAGGCGTACCGGATATACCGTTGCTACTGCAATCACGCGGCATACGGCGATATGTTGTTCACTCACACTGATGTGCAACCGGACCAGAAGGGCTTGACCGCGCTGTGGTATGTCGCTCCGGAGTGGAACGTGGAGTGGGGCGGAGAAACCTTGTTCTACGACTCCAATATGGATGCAGTCGCGGTGGTAACGCCCAAGCCCGGCAGGTTGGTAGTGTTCGACGGCGGCATCACCCATGTGGGCCGCCCCCCCAATCGCATTTGCTATGCGCCGCGTTACACCTTGACGTTCAAGCTTGAGCCTGCGAGTACATGAGCCATCTCGGGGCGTTGTGAGTGAGGGGAGATCGGTCTTGCGTTTCAGTGATTCGGCAGGCGTAGCAATTCCGGTACATGCGGTGCGTAGTGCTTCCAGCGTCCCACCGGTCGTGAATGAACCGGCTGCCGTGCCTGCCACAGGCTTGCGGTACTGATGACGCTGGCCGGCGTCGCTGGGACGTCACCGCGTTCACTGGTTGCAAGCGGCGGCAGACCTATCCATGCCGCAAGTTCTGCGACAACCGTCATGGCGTCGGCGACAAGTTCCTCGTAGCGCACGTCGCGAATTGCCTGCGGATAACACAATCGCCAGTGTGCCGTCAGTCTTGATTCATCGCGCATCACCCATGCAATGTCGTCAAAATCGTACGAATATCCTTGAATGTCTTCAAGGAAACACTGCGCCCACAACGACAGCGCCGTATCACGGGTACCGCGCAAGCAATGCACGATCTTTGCGTCGGGAAACATCGCCAGCATCAGATCGACGTAGCGGAAATTCAGCGGCTGCTTGTCGAGGAACCAATGTACATCTTCGGCATCGTCCTGGCGCGACTGCGCCGTGTAGATTGCAGCCGCACGATGCAGCATTGAGCGATCGGTGTGGCCGTTGAGGGCAACCGGTTCGGCCAGATCGGCGATCCACGGCAGTTCGCCACGGTTGCAGACCAAGGGGTAACGCGAGAGCAGTTCGGCCAACAAGGTGGTCCCGGAACGTGGCATGCCGATGAAAAATATCGGCGTGAAGTTCGCAGAAGGCTCCACTCCCTGCTGAAGGGGTTTGGCTGCCAAGCGGGCCTCCACCGATCGCCGCCAATCCCTGCGTGACCATTTCGTTAGACGATGTGCGATCGCGTTGCCCTCACGGAAATGACGCGCGGCTTCTTGATAATCGCCGATATCATCGTGCGCCTTGCCCAATGCAAAGTGCAGTTCAGCACCTGCCTTCTCGGGGAGAACTTTGCGTTTCAATCCTTCACGAAACAGTCCGAAATCAGGGTGACCACCGCTTGCATAACGTTGTGCGGAGGAAAGACCGATCGGCACATGCCATTCCCAAGCACGTTCGTCGTGCCTCAGCGCGAACAGATAGTGCTGTCGCGCGCTCTCGAATTCACCCAACTGAATCTGCAGCATGCCTGCATAGGCATGCAGGCGGGGATCGTCCGGGTTTTCGGCAATCGCGGATTTGGCAATCGCCGCAGCATCGGCCTTGCGCTCGCAGTTGTCGAGCAGCTCGAGCGCACGTATTGCGAGGTTTGCGTCTCGACAATTCGATGCCTCTGCGAAGCACGCACGAAGAGTTGACGCAGCGGAAGCCATCCGGCCCTGCTCCTTCAGCATACCCGCCAGCGGGAATGCCGCCGCGGTATCTGTGGGATCCTGCGCGAGCAATTCGCGCAGCAGGGCTTCCGCCTCGGCCGCGCGTTGGGTCCGTTGCAGAACGCCGGCTTGGGCGCGGCGCAATTCGACCGAAGCCGGATGGTCCATCAGCGCTTGCGCCAAGGTCGCCTCGGCCGACACCATGTTGCCGCGCAGAACTTGTGCGCGCGCTTGCGCCAGCCAGTCCCGTTCCTCGCGAATGGCGGTCAAGGATCAGGCCCCGAACGGCGGCAGGCCCAGGCACAGCCGCAAGGGATTGAGCAGATCGCCGTAGCGCTCGGCGTGTGCTGTGTCCGCTTGCAACGGCTGGCGAACCTGGGTGGCACTCGGGGAACGCACCTCACGCGTGGTCTCATGGAAGCGCACGCAGGGTTCTTCGAAGGGCAGCCCGCAGGCTTCGAGCAGCTTGCGGATGACCGGTTCCGGGTTGGTGACCATCGCTTCGTAATCGTGCTGGTAAACCTGCGACGGATGCAGGGCGGCCCAGCGGTTCGCGCTGCGATCGAAATCGTGCCAGAAGGCGGCGAGGTCCTCGGGCGTGCGGCTGAATTCATTGCCGTCCGGCAGAAGCTGGCGGTAGCAGGAGAAGCAGGTTTCCAGCGGATCGCGGCGGCAGATCACGACATGCGCGCCGGGCAGCATCGCGCGGATTGCGCCGATGTACATCCAGTTTCCGGGGAGCTTGTCGGTGAATTTCGGACGACGGTTGCGCCAGTACGCGGCACGCTCGAGATAGCGTTCGCCCAGTCGCTGCCAGTCGTCGGGCCCTGCACTCGTGGCCCAGCGCGGAAATGGCTGGCCGAGGCGGCGCGATTCCTCGCCCAACACCAGCGACAGGTCCGGCAGTTCGCCGGCGCCCTCGACCTGCGAATGGGAAGCGAGGATCTGCTCGACCAGCGTCGTGCCCGAGCGTGGGAGGCCGACGATGAACAGGACTTCTCGACCGAGGATGGGATCAGGTGCCGGCGCCGGTGGCGGCGTAAACATGCTGTTGATGGCACCCACCAGGCTGGAAAACGCAGGTGCGTTCCAATGCTGGCGCAAACGCGCGATCGCATTGGCACGTTGGAGTGCCTGGAGAGATGCCTCGTAGCGACCGTGTTCGTCGAGCGCCTTGGCCAGCGCAAAGCCGATCGCGATGCGGTCATCGTCGCTGGCGTGGTGTTTCCGCAACGCCGCTTGCATGCTTTCGATGTCACCGGGCTTGAGGGCGCCAGTCCTGAGATCCGCCAAGCCCCACCATGCCATGCCCGTCCAAGGCCGCTCCGCGAGGACCTTGCGGTATTCGGCCGCCGATCCCTCGACACGGCCGCTGACGCGCAACATGTCGCCCAGCAGCGCCCGGGTGTCCATGTTGGCTGGGTCGAGTTGCGCAGCGCGCTGGAGCGCGTCCGTCGCTTCGGCGATGCGCACACAGCGCGTCAACATCACGCCAAGGTTGTACCAAGCGATGGCCAGATCCGGTTGCAACTCGCACGCGCGGTGCAGCGCGCGGACTGCGCCGTCAAAATCACCAGTGGAGCCCAGCACGGTACCCATGGTGTTGTGATACAGAGGGTCCACGGGCCGAAGGTCCAAGGCGCGCCGCATGGTCGTGAGTGCCTCGGGGTATTGGCCGCGCAAATTCAGAACCCCGGCATGCAGCCGCAGCACCTCGGGATGATCCGGAAATGCCGAAAGTGCCGGCGCAAGTTGCGCGGCGGCCTGATCAGCACGCCCAAGCCCGAGCGCCTGGGCGGTTGCCACGACTTGCTGCGCGGCAGCGTTGTCCAAGCCTTGGAGACGAGGCACAGTCATGCGGGCGTGTACCGGGCAAGTATGATAGTGCTGGTACAAAAGGGAAGACCAAAATTCATGCAGATCGAGTCGTGTGGGTGCCTTCAATATGATACGGATAATGACGTATTGCGGGCCAGTTGTGTGTCTGGTTTGGTCTCGCGGTCGGCGGGGTCCAGACGGCGTGCGCAAGCGGTCGGCCATTGAGTGTAATGCCACAGATTTCGGTCATGCCGATACCTAACCGCTCTGAAGACATCTTGTTGGCAGGGTTTCTTGAAAGACTCCGAGGCGTCGGGGAGCCCGCCGCGCGTGCCGAACTGATGGAAGCGTTGCTCTCACGTTTCGCCGATGCACGCGAAGTGTGGCAGCGAATCGCCGAGGGCTTGCTGCGCGCAGGACACGTGCGTACCGCTGTCGAAGTACTGGACGTAGCAGTCCCACGATTCGCGGATGCGCAGGCATTGCGCTACTGGCGCGGCAATGCATTGCGAATGGACGGGCATCATGCCGATGCGGAGCGCGACTTTCGGGCAGTACTGGCGGCTGCGCCCGATCACCGCGAGGCGGCGTTTTCGCTGGCGCACATGCTGCGAGAGCAAGGGCGATTCTCGGCGGCCACCGATGTGGTTTGCGCGTCGTTGCAAGTCTGCGCCGGCGACCGTGCGCACGTTGTTGCGGGTTTGGTATTTCTTCGGGAGTGCGGTGCGCATACACAGGCGTGCGCATTGGCGGCAGTCGCCCGTGCGCGCTGGCCCGAGTGCGCGGAGATCGCGGCATTGGCTGCGGAGTTTGCCTTGACCATGGGCGATTTCGATGGTGCCCGCGCAGCGTTGCACATCGCCCTGAATGGCAACGAGCGCGATGGGATGAGCTGGTTGCGTCTCGCTTATTGCGGTCGCTGCACCACCAGGGAAGATCCCGATTTGCGTCGCATCGAATGTGCTTGGCACAATCGTTCGCTTGATGGTGACACGCGGGCCTGTTTGGGCTTTGCCCTCGGGAAACTGTTATCCGACCTCGGTGAGCGCTCCCGCGCCGTGGCCGTATTGCGTGATGCGAATGCCGCAGCGGCCGCGCAAGCTCGGTGGAGTGCGGGCGACTGGCGCATGTTCGTGGAGCGTCGCCTCATGCAACGCAGCCTACCGCAGGTGGGCACGGCGGTGAACTACGTTCCGGTGTTCGTCGTGGGTTTGCCGCGCACCGGCACGACACTGGTGGCGTCGTTGCTGGCCCGGCGCGGCGAACTTCGCAATCGTGGCGAACTCAACTGGATTGACGCCATGTATCGCCTCCTCGACGGGCAGGGTCGTTTACGTGACCGCGGCGCGCTTGCTTCGGTGAGTGCCGTGGTTCATGCGCAATTGCAACGTGACGATCCGCCGGCCGGCTGGTATTTGGACAAGAACCCTCTGAACTTCCGCTACCTTGATCTGATTGCCGCCATGTTTCCGGACGCTAAAATCATCCACTGTCGGCGGGGGAGACGCGATACCGCGCTTTCACTTTGGACGCAGCGTTTCGCACACGCCGATCTCGGGTTCAGCTACGATTTTTCCAATATCGCCGCGTTCATGGATGGCCATGACCGGCTGCTCGAACACTGGCGCCAGACCTTGCCGCTAGCGTGGTTCGATCTGGAGTACGAGGCCTTGGCAACGAATCCCGAAGAAACCGTACGCAGCGTACGACGCTTCCTGGGTATGCCGGATCACTGCGCAACAGCCGATACGGCAGACAAACTCGCGATTACCACAGCCAGCGTGTGGCAGGTTCGGCAATCCCTGTACACCAGTTCCATCGGTCGCTGGCGCGCCTACGCCAACTATCTGCCTGAACTGGAGCGGATATTCTGACTTGGCGAGTGTAGAGGCAGTGTACTTCGGGTAAAGTCGATCGTCATTTCCGGGCCATGCGGGCGATCTCGCCGACCGCGATGCCCGTTCGTCTTTTTGAAATTACATGCCCAACGACGCACGTGAGCAGATCGATAGCCAATTTGCTGCCGCCAGAACGGCTTGGCAGCGCAATGACGTCGCGCGGGCCGAAGCGTTGTCGCGTGCGGCGCTGGCCGCGGCGCCGGCGCGCGAGGATGTCGCGATGCTGTTGGCGAAGGTGCTGCAGAGCCAGGGACGTCTTGGCGCGGCGGCGGAAACCCTGCATGCGGCGTGCGTCGCAAGCGGATTCGAACCGGCAATGGCGCTGCGTTGCGCCGCGTTCGCGCAACAATGCGACCGGCATGCTGTCGCCGCCCGGATTTGCGACGATGCAGTCGCGCGCGGCACGGTGCCGGCCGACCTGCTGGCGCTGGCGGGAAACGTGGCCCGCGAATCCGGCGATTTCGACGCGGCGCGTCTTCGTTATCGCGCGGCGCTGCAGGGCGGCATCGACCTCGACCGCCAACACGTCTTTGGCGCGTTGGCGAACTGCCAGCGCTACGAGGATCCCGCCGATGCGGAGATCGCGATGTTCGAGCAGCATTTCGCCGACGCGCGGTTCTCGCCACGCGCGCGCGCGTCGGCAGGCTTCGCGCTGGCCAAGGCGCGCGACGATGTCGGAGACCATCGCGCCGCCGCGGATGTCCTGCGCCGCGCCAATGCCATGGTTCACGCCGTGTGGCCGTGGGATGCCGTGGCGTGGGATGGATTCGTCGGGGCGCGGAGGCGGCAACGTGTCGTTGCTGCCCGTGACGTCACGCGGCATGACTTCGTGCCGGTCTTCATCGTCGGTGTGCCGCGCAGCGGTACCACGCTGACGGCGACGCTGCTGTCACGCGCGGCCGGTGCCCGCGATCGTGGCGAACTGCGCACGCTCCGCTTTGTTGCAGAACAGTTGATCGCGGGAGGGCACTTGGGCAGCTCCGCTGCATTGGATGAGGCAGCACAGTTGTATCGCACGCTGGCAGTCCAGGATGACGCGCCGGCGAAGTGGTATCTCGACCAGGATCCGTTGAACTTTCGGTATCTGCACATCGCCGCTGCGATGTTTCCGCAGGCGCGAGTGATCCATGTGCGCCGCGACCGTCGCGACACCGCGCTGTCGCTGTGGAGCCAGGATTTCGCCCATCCGGATTTGGCGTTCGCCTATGACTTCGAAGACATGGCGGGTTACATGGAAGGGCAGGACGCATTGATGCAGCACTGGAAGCAGTCGTTGTGTGTCCCGATCCACGAACTCGATTATGAGAATTTGGTCACCGACACTGAAGCGACGTTGGCGGGCCTCTGCGATTTCATCGGTGCACCCGCAGGCGGGCGGACCCCTTCCGAGGAAAGCGCACCAGTGCAGTCGGCCAGCGTCTGGCAGGCGCGCCAGCCGGTCTATTCAACTTCGGTAGGACGCTGGCGGCATTACGCACCCTACGTGCTGGAGCTGGTGCAGTTCGGTGAGCGGAATTGAAAAAAAGAAGGACACGACTTGCGCCGTGCCCTTCGTCGCATTTGTCGTTGAAACAAACGTTCAGTAGCGGTAGTGATCTGCCTTGTACGGGCCTTCCACCGGCACGCCGAGGTAGTCGGCCTGGTCTTTCGAAAGCTTGGTGAGCTTCACGCCGATCTGTTCCAGGTGCAGGCGTGCCACTTCCTCATCCAGCTTCTTGGACAGGCGGTACACGGTCTTTTCGTACTTGTCCTTGTTCGCCCACAGGTCGATCTGCGCCAGCGTCTGGTTCGAGAACGAGTTCGACATCACGAACGACGGGTGGCCATGCGCGCAGCCGAGGTTGACGAGGCGGCCTTCGGCCAGCAGGTAGATCGAGTTGCCGCCGTCGAAGGTGTACAGGTCGACCTGCGGCTTGATATTGAGATGCTTCGTCGCTTTCTGCAGGCGATCCACCTGGATTTCGTTGTCGAAGTGGCCGATGTTGCAGACCAGCGCGTGGTTTTTCATCTTCGACATGTGCTCCAGCGTGATCACGTCGCGGTTGCCGGTGGTGGTGACGTAGATGTCGGCCTCGCCCAGCGTGTCTTCGACCGTCGCGACCTGGAAGCCTTCCATCGCCGCCTGCAAGGCGCAGATCGGATCGATCTCGGTGACGATCACGCGCGCGCCGAAACCTTTCAGTGAATGCGCGCAGCCCTTGCCGACATCGCCATACCCGCAAACGACCGCGACCTTGCCCGCGACCATCAGGTCGGTGGCGCGCTTGATGCCGTCGGCGAGCGACTCGCGACAGCCATAGAGATTGTCGAACTTTGATTTGGTCACGGAATCGTTGACGTTGATCGCGGGCACCAGCAGCTTGCCGGCTTCGGCGAGCTGATACAGACGATGTACGCCGGTGGTGGTTTCCTCGGACACGCCGCGCCATTCGCTTGCGACTTTCTTCCAGAAGCCGGGACGTTCCGTGCGGGTTTTCTTCAGCAGATCCTTGATGACCTGTTCTTCGTGATTGGCGCCGGGCTCGTCTACCCACTTCGCGCCGTCTTCCATTTCGACGCCCTTGTGGATCAGCAGCGTCGCGTCGCCGCCGTCGTCGACGATCAGCTCCGGGCCGCTGATTCCATTTTTTGTGTCACCCGGATGTGTCAGCGCATCCAGCGTGCAGTCCCAGTATTCCTCCAGCGTCTCGCCCTTCCACGCGAACACCGGCACGCCGCTTGCCGCGATCGCGGCGGCGCAATCGTCCTGGGTCGAGAAGATGTTGCACGAGGCCCAGCGCACCGAAGCGCCGAGTGCCGTCAGCGTCTCGATCAGCACCGCGGTTTCCTTGGTCATGTGCAGCGAACCCGTGACACGCACGCCTTTCAGCGGTTTTTGCGGTGCGTAACGGGCGCGAATCTGCATCAGGCCCGGCATTTCCTGCTCGGCCATGGTGATGCGCTTGCGGCCGAGGTCGGCCTGCGCGATGTCGCGCACCTTGTAATCGTGTTGCGGGGAATCTTTGGGAACGGCATTCATGAGATTGCTCCGTTGTTGGAGTCGGATCGACTCTTTAACGGGCGCGGTTGGAAGGCGAGTCGCGCCGAGCCTGGCTCCGGATTGCCCGAAGTCGCAACGCCCCTCGGCGGAACGTTCATTATATCTTTTCGTCGCGATGGACGGATGAATGGAAGAGGCGTTCCGTCTGCGACACATGCCTTGGCAGTCAAGGCACTGACGGGGCGTCGGGGTCCTTTACAAAATCGTTGCATTGGGTCCATTGGGAAAAACTTAAAACTAGATAAAACAATGCGTTGTCAGGTTGGCATACCAAATGCTTTCTCGCGTTGCCGCAAGGCACGCGCAGGGGGCCATGTTTCGGGGAGGGTTGAAGTGATGAACGTAAAAATGCGAGTGTCCAACAAGGCTCGCCTTCTGGCGGGCTGCGCGCTGCTGGCGATGGTTGCATTCGGGTCCAACGCCAATGCCAGCGTGGTCAGGATCCATTTCGGCGGCGCGGCGGGTAGCGGGTACGCCGATCTGACAGTCGGACCCGCCGGGGCCGACGATGTGACTGATCCCAGCCATCCGCCCATGGCGATTAGCGACGCAACCGGTACCTTCAGTGGCGCGGCAATCACCGGCGTGCAGGCTCTCAACCATGCCACACCGCCCCCTGGAGAAGTGCTTCCCGGCAGCTACAGCTTGTTTTCGATCCCGGGGTATGGAGATCACGACGGGGTTTCCTATGACAACCTTTTCTACCCGGTTGGCTCACCGCTGATCTGCCTTATAGACGGCACCCCCGTTTATCCATTTTCCGGCGGGTTCCTGGACTTGATGGGCGTGATGTTCACGCTCGACAACGGCAATTTCGTTGACCTGTGGAGCTTCGGGGTAACGGACCCGGATTTCTTCGGGCCGGGTTGGCCGGGTGGACTTACATACGGAATCAAGGTCATTCAACCGACCGACGACGGTTACGAGGTCCTTCCCTTCCCGCCGTTTGCTACCGCGTCCGTGCCGGAGCCAAACTTCTTCTGGCTGTTTGGGGCTGCCGTGCTTGGCTTTTTCGCATGGCGTCGGTCGACGGAACTGCGCAAAAGAACAACGCGGGCCGGTTGACCATCGCTGTCACTCGTTTCATGCCATGGGGCGGGCGCAGCTCGCGATTGACCAGCGTGCAAGACAAAAGGGCCGCGATGCGGCCCTTTTGCTCTCGGTCGTCTACACGTAACGCCTACTTGATGCCGGCCGCCTTGCGCAGGGCTTCGGCGCGATCCGTCGCTTCCCACGAAAACGCGGTGGCGGTTTCGGTCTTCTTCACCAGCTTGCCGCTGATCCGGTCTTCCCACTTGTAGGTGTGCTTGAACGGCTTGCGGCCGAAGTGGCCATATGACGCGGTCGCCTGGTAGATCGGATGGATCAGGTCCAGCATCTTGATGATGCCGTACGGGCGCAGGTCGAAATGCCGGCGGATCAGCTTTTCGATCTTGTCATCGCTGATCTTGCCGGTGCCGAACGTCGTGACCGAAATCGAGGTCGGCTCGGCCACGCCGATCGCGTACGAAATCTGCACCTCACAACGATCCGCGATGCCGGCAGCGACGATGTTCTTGGCGACGTAGCGCGCGGCGTAGGTCGCCGAGCGATCGACCTTGGACGGGTCCTTCCCCGAGAATGCGCCGCCGCCGTGGCGGGCCATGCCGCCGTAGGTGTCGACGATGATCTTGCGTCCGGTCAGGCCGCAATCGCCCACGGGACCCCCGATCACGAACTTGCCGGTCGGGTTGATGTGCACCTTGTTCTTCGGCAGCGCGTCGAGCCACTTTTTCGGCAGCACCGGCTTGAGGATGAACTCGCGCACGCCGTCCACGAGGTCGGCGTATTTCACTTCCGGATCGTGCTGGGTCGAGAGCACCACCGCGTCGAGTCCGGCAACCGTGTGGTCGTCGTTGTAGTGCAGGGTCACCTGCGACTTCGCATCCGGGCGCAGCCACTTCAGTTTGCCCGCCTTGCGCACCTTCGCCTGCTGCTCGACCAGCCGGTGCGAGTAATAAATCGGCGCGGGCATGAATTCCGGCGCCTCGTTGCAGGCATAGCCGAACATCAGGCCCTGGTCGCCCGCGCCCTGTTCCTCGGGCTTCTTGCGCGCGACGCCCTGGTTGATGTCGGGCGACTGCTTGCCGATCAGGTTCAGCACACCGCAAGTCGCGCCGTCGAAACCGACGGTGGACGAGTCGTAGCCGATGTCCAGGATCACCTTGCGCGCCAGCGCCTCGATGTCCACCCATGCATCGGTGGTCACTTCGCCCGAAACGATCGCGACGCCGGTCTTGACCATGGTTTCGCAGGCCACGTGCGCGCGCTTGTCCTGCGCCAGGATCGCGTCCAGCACGGCGTCGGAAATCTGGTCGGCGACCTTGTCCGGGTGGCCTTCGGAGACCGATTCGGAAGTGAACAGGTAACGGCTCATCGTG
>Ga0207707_10000601_pt1 | contig 36212 bp, 31 predicted proteins | sample KBSC83BmetaG_FD_184336 | JGI IMG/M metagenome (GOLD analysis project Ga0207707, IMG submission 184336) | Corn rhizosphere microbial communities from Kellogg Biological Station, Michigan, USA - KBS C8-3B metaG (SPAdes) (version 2) | ecosystem: Host-associated > Plants > Roots > Rhizosphere ... | reverse complement strand
CGGCGTGAAGTAGCCAGCGAGGTTGAACCCGCGCCGCGGCGGTTCCATGAGCACGCGCGGGCCGTACACCTTCGTGAACGCATTGATGATGTCCTGCGCATCGTATCCGCCCGCCACGAGCGCCATGACATCCTTGTGCATGGCGGGCGACACCTGGCAACTGAAGTCCGTCGTCCGGCAGGTGAAGACGTCCAGATTGCACCCGCACTGACAATGGATGCGGTGCTCCAGCGCGTCGCGCTGCAGGTTGGTCATGGATGGCTGCGAAGACCGGGGCGGCAGCCGTACCGGCAGATAGCGCGCCTCGTCCATGGGCACGTTCGCCGCGCCCGTATTCGCCTGCTGCGCACCCAGGGCGGCCGTGAGCGCGAGCGAGGCCGATCCGCCGGACACGAGTTGCAGGAACCCTCGTCTCGTTACATGCATGGCGCCGCTCATGTCGCGGATGTGCCAGCGGGTTCCAGCACGGCTTCGTATCCCGCCTGCCGCCGCCGGCGCTCCGCCTGCGGCCACATGACGATGAGCCCGCCCAGCGCCATGATCATGCCGCCGTACCACACCCACCAGACGAGCGGATTGAACGTGATGCGCATCTCCGCGGTGTCCTCTCCGCTCACGCCGGCCAGGACCACGTACACGTCCTGCCGCAGTCCGCTCATGATGCCCACTTCCGTGGATGGCTCGAATGACGGGACTCCGCGGCTGTCCACGTACTGCCGCTTCTCCGTCTTGATCACGCCCATGCGCTTGCCATCACGAAACGCCTCGAGCAGCACCGCCGTCGTGTGCCGGTTCAACTCATCATAACGCGAGACGCCCTGGCTCACGAAGCGCCACTGATGACCGTAGGGGTCCACTGCCGCGTACTGCTCCCCTCCCTTGAGCGAGACGTCGAACTCCTCCTTGAATGCGAGCCCCGCGAACGCCGCGAAGAGCACGACGATGCCTACATGGACGATGTATCCGCCGTAACGGCGCCGGTTTCGCGCGACCAGATGCAACAATGCAACCGCGCGGCCTTCGCCGTACATGCGATGCCGTGCCTCCACACCCTTCCGGAACTCCTGCAGGATGGTCATGAGGACGAATGCGCCGAGCGTGTACGCGATGAGCGCGTACACGTCGCGCATTCCCAGCGCGAGCAGCAGGGCAAGCGCCACGACCCCCGCCACCACCGGCCCCGTGAACTGCCGCTTGAGATTGGCCGTCGATGCCCGGCGCCACGCGATGAGCGGCCCGATGCCCGTGAGCAGGAGCAGCAGCAGGCCGAGGGGCACGTTCACCTGATTGAAGAACGGCGGGCCGACCGTGATCTTCGTGCCGCGCACCGCTTCACTCAGAATCGGGAACAGCGTGCCCCACAACACCGAGAAGGCGATGCCCACGAGCAGCAGGTTGTTGAACAGGAAGCTGGCCTCGCGGCTTACCATGCTCTCCAGTTCCGCGGTCGCCTTGAGGTCCCTGAGTCGGGTACTGACCAGGGCGGCGGTGACGGCGATGGACAGGAGGAGAAACCCGAGGAACCAGTACCCCACGGAGGACTGCGCGAAGGCATGCACGCTCGAAATGACACCGCTCCGCGTAATGAACGTTCCCAGAATCGCCGCGAGAAACGCCGAGACCACCAGCGTCACGTTCCACTTCTTCAGCATGCCGCGCTTCTCCTGCACCATGATGGAGTGCAGGAATGCGGTGTTGATCAGCCACGGCAGGAAGGACGCATTCTCCACCGGATCCCACGCCCAGTAGCCGCCCCACCCCAGCTCCACATAGGCCCACCACATGCCGAGGATGATGCCCACGGTGTTGAACAACCAGGAGACGAGCACCCACCGGCGCACCGATGTGAGCCATTCATTGTCGAGCCGCCGCGTGATGAGCGCGCCCACCGCATAGGCAAAGGGAATGGCGGTGGCGATGTAGCCCAGATAGAGGTTGGGCGGATGCAGCGCCATTCCCGGATTCTGCAGTTGCGGATTGAGTCCGCGGCCATCGAGCGGAATGAAGTCGAGCCGGCTGTAGGGGTTCGCGCCGAAGCAGATCGTCAGCAGGAAAAACAGTGCGATGGCCGACAGGGTGGGCACCACGAACGGCATGAGTTCGCGGTTGCTCTTCCGTCCCGTGCGCACCGCGATCGCCGTGTAGCACGAGAGGATGAGCGCCCAGAAGAGCAACGAGCCATCCTGGCCGCCCCAGAACGCCGTGAACTTGTAGACCGATGGAAGATTCCGGCTGGTCTCGGACGCGACGAAGCGGAAGGAGAAGTCGGACGTCAGCAACGCGGTCCACAGACCGGCGGCGGCCATGATCACGAATCCGCACATGGCATAGAGCGCACGCCTGGCGCTGGCGATCAGTTCCTGACGCTCCGTGAACGCACCAGCAAAACCCGCCGTGGTCGCCCAGGCCGCCATGAGCAGGGCGACCCAGAGCGACAGTTCGCCAATGAGGATCATGTACGCTGCGCGGCCGGCGTGCCGGCGCGATAACCCGGCGTCTGCTGATATTTCTGCGGCGCGTCCTCATAGCGCGATGCGCACTTGGCGAGCACGGTGGTGGCGCGGAAGGTGCCATCCCGATCGAGCCGCCCCTCCAACACGACGTCCACACCATCGGTGAACGTATCGGGCGCAATGCCGTGGTACGTGACCGGATAGGTGCGCGCGCCATCGGTCACGGTGAATTTCATGAACGTGCCGCCGGGGTCGCGTACGATGGAGCCGGGCACCACGCGCGCTCCCACTTTCACGCCGGTTTCGTAGAACGACGGGTCAGCGGTCACCTTCGTGGCGAGTTCGGTGGGCGTCAGATAATAGACGCCCGTAGTCCTGATCGAGCTGGCCATGAGAAAGCCGGAGGTGCCCAGCACCAGCGCTCCCCCTATCAGAAACTTCGTGCGTGCCTTCATTGGAACCGGGTGCCTCTCCTGACAACAGCGATTCGCGGGCGCGATCGCCCATCACCTCTCCATCGGATTCTCGCAATATAGGGCGACACTCATTCGCTCAATAGTGCAAGTTGCGCGCGCTCCCGCTCCAGCACGTACGAATCAGCGTGCAGCCTGAAGTATGGCGGCCGCGCTGGCGGCGCCAGCCAGATCCCATGTGAGGTCGGGCACGCTGAAACGCTCGCCGTTCTGCCAGTCCTCGATCTCCTTCCCCGCTCCCACCACCACGGTCGCGACGGTCGCAACCTGCAGCGCCTTGTAGTGCGGGATGTTGATGAGGCGAAGCGCACCATAGCTGACTGTCTCCACCATCGCCGAGACAAAGAAGTGCTTGAACTTGTCCGGACCAAACCATGCGTCGCCACGCTGACCTGGCTCGCTGCGCAGGCCGCCATGCAGGGCGAATACGAGGATCAACGCATGCATCAGCGGACGCTCCGCGTGTCCTTCACCAGAACTGCGCTGCCTTCGTTCATTCGGCACCTCGCGCCCAGGAAAGTGTGGTTCGGACGGCACGGTTCCAGCCGCGGCCGCCTTCCTGCGCCGCAACGGCACCCGTGCCAGGGAGATACTGCTCGTAGGAGCGCGTGGCGAGAAACGACTCGGCGCTCTCCCAGACGCCGGCGGCAATCCCCGCGAGCCCGGCGGCGCCCAACGCCGTCGTCTCCGCCATGTCCGGGCGCTCCACCGGAATACCGAGGACGTCAGCCTGAAACTGCATGAGCCACCGGTTGCTGGTGGCGCCCCCGTCCACGCGCAGGCGATCGAAGCGTACGCCGCTGCGCTCGCTCATCACGCGCACAATGTCGGCGGTCGAATATGCCATGGATTCGAGCGCGGCGCGAGCCAGATGCGCCCGCGTGGTGCCACGCGTAATGCCCACGATCATGCCGCGCGCCGCGGGCTCCCAGTAGGGAGCGCCGAGGCCGACGAGCGCGGGCACGAAGTACACACCATCCGTGGAGCGAATGCTGCTGGCCAGGCCCTCGGTGTCGCTCGCGGATTCAATGATGCCAAGGCCGTCGCGCAACCACTGTACGGCCGCGCCGGCCACGAAAATCGCGCCTTCGAGCGCGTACGCGGGCTGGCCGCGCCGGTCGCACGCAACCGTGGAGAGCAGGCCGCCTCCCGGCGAAGCGCGACTGGTGCCCGTGTTGAGCAGCAGAAAGGCGCCCGTGCCATAGGTGTTCTTTCCCTCACCCGGGCTCCAGCAGCCCTGTCCAAACAATGCCGCCTGCTGGTCGCCCGCCACACCATGTATGGGGATGCTGCGCCCGAAGACCCCGGCAGTCGTCGTTCCGAACAGCCCACTCGATGGACGAACCTCCGGAAGCAGCGTGCCGGGAATGCCGAACAGACCGCACAGCTCCGCGCTCCAGCGGAGGGCGCCGATATCGAAGAGCATCGTGCGGGCCGCGTTCGTCGGATCGGTCGCGTGCACCGCGCCGCCGGTCAGATGCCAGATCAGCCAGCTGTCCACGGTCCCCGCGAGCAGATCGCCGCGCGCTGCACGCGAACGGACGCCCGGCTGACGAAGCAACCACTCGAGCTTGGTGGCGGAGAAGTACGGGTCCACCACGAGACCCGTGAGCTCGCTGATCCGGCCGGCGTCACCCACAAGTTCGGCGCATCGTGCCGCCGTGCGCCGGTCCTGCCAGACAATGGCGCGCCCAACGGCGGCGCCCGTCGTCCGGTCCCAGAGCAAGACCGTCTCGCGCTGGTTGGTCATGCCGATCGTTGCGGGCATGGCGCCAGCCGCGGCGATGGCCTCGCGCGCTGCCTCGAGCGTGCAGCGAATGAGATCCTGCGGGTCGTGCTCCACCCACCCCGGCTCCGGGAAGTGCTGTGGGATCTCCCGATATCCTCGACCCGCGACGCGACCATCCACCCCGACCATGAGGCAAGTCGAGCCGGTGGTGCCCTGATCAATCGCCAGGACGAATGTCATGAGACGTGAAAGTCGAACGGTGGACGGTGCACACCGCGATCCGAGATGACGGATGTGATCAATCCGGCCGGCGTAACATCGAAGGCCGGATTCTCAACCTCCGCTTCCGGCGGCACCGCGAGGGCGCCGGGCGCGCCTGCCACCTCGGCGCGCTCACGCTGCTCGATGACGATTTCTGTGCCATCGGCGAGTCGCGGGTCGAAGGTGGATGTCGGCGCCGCCACGTGGAAGGAAATGCCGTGTGCGCGGGCGAGCACCGCAAGCGCGTACGTGCCGACCTTGTTCGCGGTGTCGCCGTTCGCGGCGATGCGATCCGCCCCCACGATGACGAGATCAATACGCCCCGCGCGCATGAGGCTCGCCACCGCGCTGTCGGTAACCACCGTGACCGGAATGCTGGCGCGCGAGAGTTCCCATGCCGTGAGCCGCGCGCCCTGCAGCACCGGACGCGTCTCGCCGACGATCACGCTGACCGCCCGTCCGCGTTCGGCCGCGATGTACACGGGTGCGAGCGCCGTGCCAATGCCGCTCGTGGCCAGTGCTCCGGCGTTGCAGTGTGTGAGCACATGCGCTTCCGCGGGTCCGGCCGGCATGAGGGTGAGTCCGTACTCGCCGATGCGGCGACACATGGCACGGTCCTCCTCGAGAATCGCCGTCGCCTCGGCGCGAATGGCGCCGAGCTGGTCGCCCGGCGCATCAGCCATGTCATCCACCCGCCGTATCAGACGCTGGAGTGCCCAGGACAGGTTCACCGCCGTGGGCCGCGTCGCGGCCAGGCGAGCGGCATGGGCTCGCGCGCGCTCGAGGAAATCCGCTCGGGGCAGACCGGCGAAGGGCATGAGTGAGACGACGAGCGCCATGGCACCGGCGACGCCGATGGCCGGAGCTCCCCGCACGACCAGCCGCCGGATCGCATCGCAGCTCTCCTCCAGGGTGCGGAGATCGCGTTCGACCAGCCGCTCGGGGAGGAGCGTCTGATCGATCACCCGAACCGCATCGTGTTCCGGAGACCAGCGAACCGCCTCAATGACTGGCACGCGCGATAACGTAGCGTGCGAAGTCCCGCCTCGAAACCGGTACGCATTCTGCTATGCCGAGCATTGCGCATCGCGATACGTTATCCTCTTATAATGTTGGTCGTCAGGAGGAAGGGGGAGGGCAGGAAAGATCACCCGGACAAGGAGACGATATGAATGACGGCTCGATGTGCAGGGCGGCAGCACGACCGTGGTTGGTGGCCGCGGGTATGGCAGCTTGCATCACTTTGGGCGCGTGCGGCAGTGACTCGACAGGGCCTCAGCCACGCCCGGCGTCAACGACGTACACCGGAGTGATCGTCGCGAACAACGATCAGGGTGGTGAACTCGACCTGCAATTCTCCTCGGCGCTCGCGCGTAAACTCTCCAACGCGACCGGCTCCACAGTGCTGCGGCAAACCGGCGGCTGCTCCTCGGTGTGCGGAACGGCGTTCGGCGCGCTCCCCATCACGGGCGGCACGGTCACTGGTGACAGCGTCACCTTCACCTTCAACGGTGGGATCGACAACACCGAATTCACCGCGGGCGGGAAAGTGACAGGCGGGCGACTGACGGGAACCTTCGCCGCGAGTGATCAATCCGCCAGCGGCAACTTCACGGCCTACTCGGTGACCAGCACGTTGATCGTGACCACATACTGCGGCTCGTGGATTTCCACGACCAATTCGGAGAACAGCGGCGGCTGGTTTCTGTTGCAGTCCGGCACCGAGTTGACGGGCTGGTACACGAGCGCGGGTCAGGTCACCCGGCTGGATGGAGCGGTGAACGGACCGAACGTCACACTCAAGGCAGCATCCGGCGGGCTCACCGCGCAGGGAACGCTTCCGGCTGCCGATGGGAGCGCAATCGGCGGCAACTACACGGCGCCGCTGAGCAGCGGAACCGACCAGGGCACGTGGACGGGCGACGCGTGTTTCGTGCTGACCTCCTGACCGGATTGCGGAGCGTACGATCGCGTTGACGGGGACGTTCTCGGACGTCCCCGTTTCACATCCGATGGGCACGCGAGAGCGGCACTGGGAGGTTAGATTTCACGGTTACATCCCCCGCCCTGCTCCCTTCCACGGCTCGCCAGGAATGACGTTCACCTCGTTGCTGTTCGACGTGCACGACCGCGTCGCGACCATCACCGTCAATCGGCCCGACAAGCTGAATGCGCTCGACGACGCCACCATGGGCGAACTGGACGAAGCCATTGACGTCGTGGAGCGGCGTGACGACATCGGTGGTGTGATCGTGACCGGCGCCGGCTCCAAGGCATTTGTGGCGGGCGCCGACATTCAGGAACTGTCCGCACAGGGCCCCCTGGATGGCCGGGCGCGCGCCCGGCGTGGACAGGCGGTTCTCCTGCGGTTCGAGCGGTCACGCAAGCCGGTGATTGCCGCGGTGAACGGCTTCGCGCTGGGCGGCGGCTGCGAGCTCGCGCTGGCGTGTCACATTCGCATCGCGTCGGCAAACGCGAAATTCGGGCTGCCCGAGGTGAAGCTGGGCATTGGTCCGGGTTACGGCGGCACGCAGCGACTGCCGCGGCTCATCGGAGCGGGGCGCGCGCTGCAACTCATTCTCACGGGCGAGATGATCGATGCGGAGGAGGCGCATCGCATCGGCATGGTCAACCGTGTCGTGCCACGCGATGCGCTGCTCGCGGAATCCGACGCTCTGCTGCGCCGGATTCTCGCGAACGGTCCGCTTGCCGTGGCGCTCTGCATCGAGGCTGTGCAGCGGGGAGTCGGCGTGACGCTGGAGGAGGGACTGTCCATCGAGGCGAACCACTTCGGGCTGCTCGCGAGCACGGAGGACATGCGCGAGGGCATGCGGGCCTTTCTCGAGAAGCGCGCGCCGCGGTTCTCAGGGCGGTGACATGCTGGTGAGCGAATCTGTCGGGCCGTCTGCCGGGGCGGTGGAAGCGCTGCGCGCCACGGTCCTCGAACGGCTGTCGGTGCGCGACTTCCGCAACCTGCGCGAGACGACCCTGGCGCTCCCACCGGAGGGGATCGCGCTCGTGGGCGAGAATGGTCAGGGCAAGACGAACGTCCTCGAGGCTATTCGCTATCTGCAGATGCTGCGTTCCTTCCGGGGCGCACACGATCAGGAGCTCGTCTCGTTCGGCGCCTCGGGCTTTCACCTTGCCGCGCGACTGGCGGGGGCGCGCGCGGACAGCGTGGCCGCGGGCTTCGAGCGGCACAGCAAGCGCAAGAAGCTTGTCGTGGATGGCGTGGAAACGCCGCGGCTGGCGGATGCGCTGGGTGTCTTTCCGGCGGTGATCTTTGCGCCGCAGGATGCGGCGCTGGTGTCGGGCGGGCCGAGCCTGCGCCGCCGCTTTCTCGACATCATGCTCTCACTCACATCGCGCAGTTATCTCGCGTCGCTCCAGCGCTATCGGACGGCGCTCGCGCAGCGCAACGCCGCCATGCGGGAGGATCCAGCGGCGCTCGGGTCGCACGAGCAGCGTGTCGCCGTCTGGGAACCGGCGCTGGCCGAGCACGGCGCGGTGCTCTGGCGCGCCAGGCAGAACTGGGTGGACCGGTATGCGGCGCAATTTTCCGAGCTGTGCGCGGCGGTTGGCGAAGGGGGTACGTGCCGGCTGCTGTATCGGAGGTCGTCGGACTCCGAGAGCCACGACCCCGAGGCCATGTTGCGGGACACGCTCGCGCGCAAACGTCAGCTCGACATGCGCCACGGGCTCACGCATGCCGGCCCGCACCGCGATGATCTCGTGCTCTCGCACGATGGCCACGACCTGCGCAGCTATGGATCGGCGGGGCAGCAGCGAACCGCCGCGATCGTGCTGAGGCTGCTGGAAAGCGCCACCTTTCGCGCGGCGACAGGGTGTGAGCCCATCGTGCTGCTCGACGATCCCTTCGCGGAGCTCGACGAGCGGCGCACGGCGCGCATTCTGGAGCTGTTGTGCGTGGACGGACGGGGGCAGATCATGCTCGCGGTGCCGCGCGCGAATGACATTCCGGCGGGACTCACCAGGCTGGAACGGCGCCGGATCGTGGCGGGCGAGATCTCCATGCCCTCGTGATGGCACCGCCGCGGAAGGGAAAACCGCAGCCTATTGGTGACGCGCTCACGAGGTATCTGGATCAGTCCGGATTGGCGAAGCGGGTGGAGCAGGCGGGCATCATTCCGGAATGGGCGCGCATCGTGGGTGAGCAGATCGCGTCGGTCACGGAGCCGCAGATGATCTCGCGCGACGGCACGCTGTTCGTGGCCGTGCGCACGAACTCGTGGATGCAGGAGCTGTCGCTGATGGAACCGCAGATTCTGCGGTTGTTGAACGCGCACGCCGGCGAGTTGACGATCGCCCGGATTCGCTGGCGATTGATGCGCTAACTGCTTGAAATTGCTGGATTTTAGGCTAGATTCAATTGGTTGGGCGCGATTGTTGTTTCGGTATGTATTCGGTAGGGGAATTCGATCACACACATCAGTCGGGATCAGGTGGAAATGGCCAGAGACGGGAGCGCGTCGGAGCACTACGATGCCGGTCAGATTCAGGTACTCAAGGGACTCGAGGCGGTCCGCAAGCGGCCGGGGATGTACATCGGGTCCACGTCCTCGCGCGGACTGCATCATCTCGTCTTCGAGGTGGTGGACAACTCCATTGACGAGGCGCTGGCCGGTTATGCAGATCGCGTCGACGTCATCATCCACGCGGACAATTCCATCCGGGTCATCGACAACGGGCGTGGCATTCCGGTGGATGTGCACCCGACGGAAAAGATACCGGGCGTCGAGCTCGCCATGACGGTACTGCACGCTGGCGGCAAGTTCGACAAGAGCGCCTACAAGGTGTCGGGCGGCCTGCACGGCGTGGGCGTCTCCGTGGTGAACGCGCTGTCGGACAAACTCGAAGTCTGGGTGAAGCGCGACGGACACGAGCACCACATGGCGTTCGAGCGCGGCATTACCAGCAGCAAGCTGCGCACCGTGCGCAAGATCGCGAAGACCGAGAGTGGCACGACGGTTTGGTTCAGGCCGGATCCCACGATCTTCACGGAGCTCACCTACGATGCCGGCATTCTCATTGGCCGTCTGCGCGAGCTGTCCTACCTGAACAAGGGCATCACCATCACGTTCTCGGATGAGCGGGAGACGCCGGCACGGATGGAAACCTTCCACGCGAAGGGCGGTCTCCGGGAATTCGTCACGTACCTGAACAAGGGGAGGAAGACGCTGCACCCCGATGTCATGTACATCGACACGTCGCGCGACGACATCGCCATCGAGCTCGCCATTCAGTACAACGATGGCTACAACGAGAACGTGTTCTCGTTCGTGAACAACATCAACACGATCGAGGGCGGCACGCACCTCACCGGGTTCAAGAGCGCGCTCACGCGCGTGGTCAACCAGTACGCGCAGAAGGGGAACTTCCTGAAGAAGGCGGACTTCACGCTCACCGGCGAGGACGTGCGCGAGGGGATGACGGCCGTGCTGTCCATCAAGGTCCACGAGCCGCAGTTCGAGGGGCAGACCAAGACGAAGCTCGGCAACTCGGAGGCCGAAGGCGCGGTGCGCAGCGCGGTGAACGAGTTCCTCGCGGCATACCTCGAGGAGCATCCGCGCTCGGCCAACACCGTGGTGGAAAAGGCCGTGTCGGCGGCGCGCGCGCGCGAAGCCGCGCGCAAGGCACGCGACCTCACGCGCAAGAAGTCCGCGCTGGACAGCGGCATTCTGCCGGGCAAGCTGGCGGACTGCTCGCTCAGCGAGCCCTCGCTCTGCGAGTTGTATCTTGTGGAAGGCGACTCCGCGGGCGGCTCGGCCAAGCAGGGACGGGACCGCCAGTACCAGGCGATTCTGCCGCTCCGCGGCAAGATCATCAACGTCGAGAAGGCACGCATCGACAAGGTGCTCTCGAACGAGGAGATCCGGACGATCATCACCGCGATCGGCACGGGCATCAAGGATGATTTTCAGGTGGATCAGGCGCGCTACCACAAGATCATCATCATGACCGATGCCGATGTGGACGGCGCACACATCCGCACGCTGCTGCTCACCTTCTTCTTCCGTCAGATGCGCGAGCTCATCGAGGCCGGCTACGTGTACATCGCGCAGCCGCCGCTCTTCCGCGTCGCGAAGGGGAAGGACGAGTTCTACGCATACGACGAGTCGGAGCGCGACACGTACATGGAGCGGCTGGGGAACGGGGACGGCCGCGGCAGCGTGGCGGTGCAGCGCTACAAGGGGCTGGGCGAGATGAACAAGGAGCAGCTCTGGGACACCACGATGAATCCGGAGCGTCGCACGCTGCTCAAGGTGGACATGGAGGACGCGGTGGAGGCGGACCGGATCTTCCAGACGCTCATGGGCGATGATGTCGAACCGCGGCGGCTGTTCATCGAGACCAACGCCAGGTTCGTGAGAAATCTCGACATTTAGCGAGCGACGTACCGGGCGGACCGTGGGGCAGCGGTCATTCCCTTCGGCCGTGCACGGGGCTGGTTACGGAAGCGTGCACGGGGCTCTCAGCGGGCGCGTCACCCCGGCTGCGATGCTCGCTGGGTCCGCCGGGCCGTGACAGATTGCGCGCGGAGTTGACGAGCGCCACGTGCGTGAATGCCTGGGGAAAGTTCCCGACCAGGCGCTTCGCTTGCGGATCGTATTCCTCGGCGATGAGTCCGACATCGTTGCACAGGGCGATCAGGCGCTCGAACATCGCGCGCGCCTCATCGTACCGGCCGAGCAGCGCCAGGTTGTCCACCATCCAGAACGAGCAGGGGAGAAAGACGCCTTCACCGGGTGGAAGGCCGTCCACGTTCGTCTCGGTTCGATAGCGAAGTACCAGGCCGTCCTCCATCAGGTCGCGCTCGATGGCCTCCACGGTGCCGCGCACGCGCGGGTCCGTGGGCGGAAGAAATCCCACCTGTGGAATCAGCAGCAGGCTCGCGTCGAGCGCGGTGGATCCGTAGGACTGCACGAAGCAGTTCCGAGCGGCGTCGTATCCCTGCTCGAGAATCTGGTGATACACCGTGCGGCGCAGGTCGCGCCAGTGCTCGACCGGACCCTGCAGACCGAACTGCTCCACGCCCTTCACCGCGCGATCCAGCGCCACCCACACCATGACCTTGGAGTGCGTGAAGTGCCGGGGTTCGCCACGAATCTCCCAGATTCCGTGATCGGGCTGCTCCCACACCGATTCCAGATGCTCCATGAGCTTGAGCTGGATTTCCCATGCGTGGGGTTCCGGCTGCGATCCGCTGGCGCGCGCGAGGTGCAGCATGTCCATCACCTCCCCGTACACGTCGAGCTGCAACTGCTTGCTCGCGGCGTTTCCCACCCTGGCGGGCGCCGCACCCTGGTAGCCGGGGAGCCATGTGAGCTCCCATTCATCCAGCCGGCGCTCTCCTTCAATTCCGTACACGATCTGCAGGTCGTCGGGCCGTCCGGCCGCCGCGCGCACCAGCCACCGGCACCAGGCCACGGCCTCGTCCTGGAATCCCGTGACGAGCAGGGAGTACAGCGTGAACGTGGCGTCACGCAGCCAGCAGTAGCGGTAGTCCCAGTTGCGCACGCCACCCAGTTGCTCCGGCAACGATGTCGTGGGCGCGGCGACAATGCCGCCGCTGGGCCCGTAGGTGAGCGACTTGAGCGTGAGCAGAGACCGAACCACCTGGGGTCGCCAATCACCGGTGTACGTGCAGCCGTCCGACCACTCGCGCCACCAGCGTTCGGTCGCCTCAATGGCGGCTCGCGCGTCCACGGGCAGCGGCGCCTCCAGGTGCGACGCGAAATGCGACAGCGAGAAGGGAATCGCCTCGCCTTTCCGGATCGTGAACTCCGCGACCGTGGTGAAGCCCTCGCCGTGTGTCTCCACCGGCGTATGGAGATCCATGGAATCCGGACCCGCCGTGGCGGTAAGCGTACCGTCCAGGCGCCGTACCCAGGGGACCGTCGCGCCGTAGTCGAACCGGATCACCAGCTCCATGCGCATGCGCACCGCGCCGTCCAGCCCTTCGACGAGCCGGACGATATCGGATCGCCCCGTCCAGTGTGGCATGCAGTCGGTGACGCGGACGGTCCCCTCGTCGGTGGTGAGTTCGGTATCAAGGATCATGGTTCCGTCACGATAGCCGCGGCGCAGGCTGCCGACCGGCGTGGCCGGAGCGAGCAGCCAGCGACCATGTTCCGGCGTACCGAGCAGCGCCGCAAAGCATGCCGGCGCATCGAACCGGGGAAAGCAGAGCCAGTCGATCGACCCATCGACGCCCACCAGGGCTGCCGTGCGGGTGTTCCCAATGAGCGCATACTGTTCGATGTTCAACGGCACGTGCCGGCTCTCAGCATCGCGTTGCTCCTGTGAAAGTGATGCGGTGGGACACGAGCATGATCGGGTGCTCGGCTTCATCCCCGATCCGGATCGCTGTCTCGAGCGCAGCGCGCCCCGCCCTGACCCCATCATCATCACGTGCAAAAATCGTGGCGAGCGGTTCGCCACGTTCCACCCAGTCTCCCGGCTTCACCCGAATCACGAAGCCAACGGTCGGGTCCACGACGTCAACGGGCCGGCGACGGCCCCCTCCAAGGGCGAGTACGCCCTCCCCGATGGCGCGCGGCTCGACGGCGGCGATGAAGCCACGGCGTGGCGCTTCGTACAGCTCGCACGCTCTCGCCTGCGGCAGTCGTGCCGGATCGTCCACGACGGCCGGATCACCGCCCTGACTCTCGATGATCTGCTGAAACCGGTGCGCCGCGCTGCCGGCGGAAATGGCGACTTCCATCAGTCGGCGCGCCTCGCTCGGGCTGCCGGCCACGTCACCCAGTACCAGCATCTCGGCGCCCAGCGCGTAGGTCACTTCCATGAGGTCGGAAGGGCCCTCCCCACGCAGCGCGTGAATCGCCTCCTCCGCTTCGAGTGCGTTGCCGCAGGCATTGCCGAGCGGGCGGTCCATGGCGGTGATGAGCGCAACGACCTCGCATCCATGATCCTCGCCCAGGGCCGTCATGATGTGCGCGAGCTGCAGCGCCCGTTCCGTCTCCGGGAAGAACGAGCCCGACCCGCGTTTGATGTCGAGCACCAGCCCGGTGAGCCCTTCTGCGAGCTTCTTGCTCATGATGCTCGCGGCCAGGAGTGGCAGGGAGGCGGCGGTGCCGGTCGCATCGCGCAACGCATACATGCGGCGGTCCGCTGGCGCAATCTCGTCCGTCTGCCCGAACAGGGCGCACCCGATGCGCTCGATCTGGGCACGAGCCTGTGCGAGGGAGAGATCGGTCCGCATGCCCGGAATCGCTTCGAGCTTGTCGAGCGTGCCGCCGGTGTGACCAAGTCCGCGGCCGGACATCATGGGAACCGCCACGCCAAGCGACGCGACGAGCGGCGCGAGCACGAGCGAGACCTTGTCGCCCACGCCGCCGGACGAATGCTTGTCCACACGTGCCACGTCGAGGTGCGAGAGATCCAGTGTGGCGCCGCTCCCGAGCATTGCCTCGGTCAACCACGCGATTTCCTCTCGATCCATCCCGCGCAGATAGACCGCCATGAGCAGCGCGGCCATCTGGTAGTCGGGCACAGCGCCGGAAACGAAGTCGCGGAGGAACGCATTCCATTCATCCGGACCAATTCGTCCGCCGTCGCGTTTTCGCTCGAGGAGTTGGTGCGCGAGCATTGACCAGGTTGTGGGGTACTTCTAGCTTATCGCCGGCGTTCCGGTTGCCTCGAGTGGGCACACCGTGGCGCGCGTCCGGCCGTGGATCCAATGTCGGAGATTCCATGCGTGTCCGCCACCTCATTGCCGTCGTTGCCGTCCTGGCCTGCACGCCGGTGCTGCGCGCACAGAGCGCGGCGGAGCAGATTGCACTGGGTGACCAGGCAACGGCGGCAATGGATGCGGTGCAGGCCTACGCGCATTTCAGGGACGCCATCGCGGCGGATTCGAACAACTACGATGCACTCTGGAAGGCCTCTCGCGAAGCCGTGGACCTGGGCGAGTTCGAGCCCGACAAGGCGCGGCAGAAGGAATACTTCGCCGAGGGCGAACAGTACGCACGACGCGCGGTGCAGGTCAGGCCCGATGATGCGGAGGGACATTTCACGCTCGCGCGTGCCCTGGGCCGGGTGGCGCTGACGCTGGGGAAGAAGGATCGCGTGAAGTACGGGAAGGAAGTGCGAACAGAGGCGCTGGAAGCGCTGAAGTACGACTCGCTGCACGCCGGCGCGCTGCATGTGCTGGGGCGCTGGAACGCCGAGATCATGCGATTAAGCGGTTTCTCACGCTTCTTCGCGAAGACATTCCTGGGTGGCGACATCCTTGGCAAGGCGAGCTGGGACTCCGCCGTGTACTACATGGCAAAATCGGTACAGCTCGAACCCAACCGGCTGGTGCATCACCTGGACTACGCCGAGGTGCTGTACGATCGAAACAAGGGAGATGACCGAACGAAGGCCCGCGAACAACTGGAACTCGTCATCAACGGCCAGGCGACCGAATACAATGACAAGAACTACAAAAAAGAAGCGGAGAGAATGGCGGCTGGTGGTTGGTAACTGGTAGCTGGTAGGTGGTAGCTGGACTCGCTACTCCCTTCCAGCTACCAGCCGCCAGCTACCAGCCGCCAGCTACCAGCTACCATCAGCGCCATTTATCCGCTAACTCCTCCATCCGCCAGCGGCCGCGCGCGACGCCACGGCGTACCTTGCGGCGGCTGCGGCGGCCGGCCGAGCGGAGGTCACCGCGCAGTCCACCAACACGATCACCCACGTCATGACTCATCCGTCGCGCGCGCGAGCCGAGAAACTTGCGCGTCGCGGCACCACTCTGCGGCGCCAGCAGCAGGGCCAGTCCGGCGCCAATCAACAGTCCCACGGTGAGACCGATTCCGAACACGCCAGCGTCCCGACTCATGGGCGGCCGCACCGCGTCGTGGCCGGCGTCCTCCATGTCGAGCTCATCAGCAAGCTCATCGTTCGCGTTTTCGTCTCGATGCTCGGACTCACGAGTTTCGTCATCGTCGTGATGAGACCTGGTATCAGTGTGACGTGGCATGGTTGCTCACTCCTGCGGTATGGGATGAACCGGCTTCCGCCGTTGGTAAGAATCTTGCGTTTCCCCTAAAACCATGAGCATGAATCAGTCCCGCACTCCCGGCAGCGGGATCAACTCGGGCGAGACCCGCATGACCTCAATCGGCAAGACCGTGCTGCTCGTGGAAGATAACGAAGACAACCGCATCGTTTATTCCACTATTCTCCAGCACTTCGGCTATCACGTCATGGAAGCGCTCAATGGCGAGGATGGCATCGCAAAGGCCCGGGCGGCGAAGCCGGATCTCATCCTCATGGACATCTCCATTCCGGTGATCGATGGATGGGAGGCCACCCAGGTGCTCAAGCACGATCCGGAGACACGTGGCATTCCGATCATCGCGCTCACGGCGCATGCGCTGGCGGCCGATCGCGAGCGGGCCATGGAGGCGGGGTGTGACAGCTATCTCGCCAAGCCGTGCGAGCCTAAAGCCGTCGTCAGCGAGGTCGAGCGCTTCATCGGCAAGAGCGTCGCGCGCTGAGCATTCGGTGACGTTTCCGCATCGGGAACGTCTGAGATTAGAGGGACTGCACGGGAAACCCCGTGGGCCTTTTCTCACACGAATGCCCGGGAGTGCGATGAGTACCACGATTGCGGCATCATCTTCGACGGATGAAAGCCTGGGGGCGCCGGATGAGGCCGGCCGGCTGCGCGAGCGGATCGCGCAGCTCGAGCGGGAACGCGGACATCTGGTCGCCGTCATTGACATTCTTACGGAAGCGTCCGCCTCACCCCACGTCAACGAAATCCTGCAGGTGATCGCGCGCAAGCTCGGCGAGGCGTTCGGGCTCGACCGCTGCTCGATCTGCCTGCTCGGTGCGCAGCGCGACGTGCGTCTCATGGCGACGTACACCGACCCATCGCTGCGTAATCTCATCATCGATCTCGATCGCTACCCTGAGCTGCGCCGCGCGTTTGACAGTGGTGAGACCGTGTTCATCCCGGACGCGAGCGAGGAGCCGATGTTCCAGGGCGCGGAGCTCGCCGATGTGCTGCGCAACATCAAGTCCATTGTCGTCGTGCCGATCAGTTGGCGCGGCACCGTGATCGGCGCGATTTTTCTGCGCACCGATCGGGGGGCCGCCCCGTTTTCCGAGGCGGATGTCCGTTTCTGTCAGGTCGTCGCGTCACTCACCGCGAACACGCTGCGCAACGCGCACCAGTTCGAGTCGCTGCTGCGGGGGCAGCAGGAATCGCAGCGCACGGAGCGCCGGGATGAGATCCAGCGCATTGCGCTCGTGGCCTTCATGCGCCGCCTGCTCGACCGGTACACGAACGCCGATGACCACATGTGGGCGGAAACGCTGCTGCCGGACTCCGCGGACGAGGAGCTGGACCGGCTGGTGTCTGTCGTGATGGAAGTGGTTGGATCGGAGGCCGAGCGAGGGTAGGCACCGGCCGGGGAATGCGCCGCCATGCGCGTCGTTCCCGATCGGCCGCTCTCCCGCGTCGAGCCCGTTCACGGCGGCCCGTCGGGCAGATTATCTTGTTGCTTCATGCCCGAGGCCTCTCCTGCCCTTGCGCGCCGTGCCGCGGAGCTGCGGCGCCAGCTCGAGCGCGCGAACTACCAATATTACGTGCTCGATGCGCCGGAGCTTTCCGACCTCGAGTTCGACCGGCTCTTTCGCGAGCTCGCGGAGCTCGAAGAGCATCACCCGGAGCTACGGACAGCGGATTCGCCGACCCACCGCATTGGCGCGCCGCCGCAGAGCCAGCTCCCCAAGCACGAGCACCTCGTGCCCATGCTGTCGCTGGCCAATGCCTTCAGCGACGAGGAGCTGCTCGAGTGGGAAGCCCGCATCGTACGACTGTCGGGTGACGTGGCTCGCCAGGGCTATACCGCGGAGCTCAAGATCGATGGCGCGGCCGTGAGCCTGACGTACAAGCACGGCATCCTGGTGGGTGGCGCGACGCGCGGCAACGGACGAATCGGCGAGGACGTGACCCCCAATCTGCGGACCGTCCGGGACATTCCCCTGCGACTCGACACGGCTTATCCGCCAGAGCACGTGGAGATCCGCGGCGAGTGCTACTTTCCGTTCGACCGCTTCGAGTCGCTCAATGCGGAGCGCATCGCCCGTGGCGAGCCGGTGTTCGCCAACCCGCGGAACGCCGCGGCCGGCTCCCTGCGCCAGCTCGATCCCTCCATCACGGCCCGGCGCCCGCTCCGGTTCTTCGGATTTGCGGCGGGCGTGCCAGCGGGGAACACCCTTCCCTTCCGCACGCAGTGGGATCTCCTCGAGACACTCAAGGCGTGGGGCATTCCGGTCGAGTCGCATCGCACGCGGTGCGCGTCGCTCGACGACGTCACGGCCTTCGTGGAGACCGTGGAGAAGCGGCTGCGCGCGGAGCTCAACTTCGGCATTGACGGCGTCGTCGTGAAGGTGCAATCGCTCGCGCTCCAGGATGAGCTGGGCGACATTGGCGGACGCGAGCCGCGCTGGGCGATCGCGCGAAAGTTCGCGCCCGACATCGCCATGACGCGGCTGCGCGCCATCGAGGTGAATGTCGGCCGCACCGGCGCGCTCAATCCGTACGCGGTGCTCGAGCCGGTGGAGATTGGCGGCGTCACGGTGGAGCTGGCGACACTGCACAACGAGGATCTCATCCTCGGAAAGGACCTGCGAGTGGGCGACTGGGTGCAGGTGAAACGCGCAGGCGAGGTGATACCACAGGTCATTGGCCCGGTGCCGGAGCGGCGCGACGGCAGCGAGCAGGTGTGGCGCATGCCCGCGGTGTGCCCGGTGTGCCACACGCCGGTGGAGCGCGACGAAGAAGGCGTCGCCATTTACTGTCCCAACGTCGCGTGCCCCGGTCGCCAGCTCGAAGGCCTGGTGCACTTCGCGTCGCGCGGCGCCATGGACATCCGGGGGCTGTCGTATGCACGCATCCAGCAGCTTCTCGATGCCCACCTGATTCACGACATGGCCGACATCTACTCGCTCACCGCAGAGCAGATTTCGGGGCTCGACCGCTTCGCCGACCGAAGCGCGGAGAATCTGATCGCCGCCATCCAGGCGTCCACGCATCAGCCACTCTCGCGCCTGATCAATGCGCTGGGCATCCGCCACGTTGGCGACGGCGCGGCGCAACTGCTGGCGCGTCACTTCGGGACGCTGGAGGCACTTGCCGCCGCCACGGAGGAACAGATTCTCGAAATTCGCGGCGTGGGCGACGTCATTGCCCGATCCGTGACCAGCTACTTCGAGAATCCCTCCACGCACACGCTGCTGGCCAAGCTGCGCAAGGCCGGCGTCAACGAGATCGAACCACGGGCACACGCCCGCGGCGGTAGCCTCACGGGCATGACGGTCGTCATTACGGGGACACTGCCCACGCTGTCGCGCAAGGAAGCCACGCAGCTCGTGGAATCGCACGGTGGACACGTCACCGGCTCGGTATCGAAGTCCACCAGTTTCGTGGTGTGCGGTGATGACGCGGGAAGTAAACTCGACAGGGCGCGGACGCTTGGCATCGAGACGATCGATGAAGCGGAACTCTTGCGCCGCGTGGGACGTCAACTTTAGGTACAGTCATGTCATCCTCACTCGACCTCCCCCGGCACGACCTCATGGCGGTGAGCCGCGCGAGTCTTGCCACGCTGCGCTCGGCGCTGGTGCGCGACAACGGCCCGACCGCTGCTGCGGCGCTCCAGGAAGCCGGCTTTGCCGGCGGGGCAGCGGTCTTCGACGCGTTCCGCGCATGGCTGCGCGCGCGCGGCGAGGGCGACCCGGGCGAGCTGGACCTCGCTGACTTCCAGCGCGAGGCGGCGGATTTCTTCCATGAGACCGGATGGGGCAGCATCCAGATCGGATCGTTGCACGACGCGGTGGCCGTCGTGGACTCGTCCGACTGGAGTGAAGCGAGTCCCGGCGAACACCTCGAGCACCCCGGCTGTCATTACTCCACGGGCATGCTCGCGTATTTCTTTGGTCAGTTTGCCGATGGCGCGCTGGGCGCGCTCGAAGTCGAGTGCCGCTCTGCCGGTGCCGCGCGCTGTCGCTTCCTGCTGGGCAACACGGACGTGATGCAGTATCTCTTTGCGGCGCTGGAGCGGGGCGAGGCATACGACGCGGCCGCCATCCGCATCGGCGCGGAAGGGCTGCCCCAGGGGCAGCCCTTCTGATGCATCGGCGCCACAAGGGACAGGCCTGGAGCCAGCGCCTGGGGCAGCCCTGGAGGCAGCACCCAGGCCGTCATGATCGGCCGATGATCACCTCGCCGTCCCACGGCAAGACAATCGTGTTATCCGTCTCCAGCGCCGCGAAGTCCGGCTCATAGGGTCCGGTCCGGAACCCGACCGCCGTGCGAATGTCGGCGGCGCCGGTATTCACGATGGCCGCGACGGCCATGCGCATCGTCTCGCCGGAGTCGCAGGTTTCATCCACCAGCAGCACCCGCTTGCCGCGCACTTCCTGCGGAGCGGCACCAATAATCGCCGGCGTCTCCCGCACCGCTTCAGCGCGATAGCGACGACTGACCATGATCGAATGGAATTCGCGCTGCAACATGGCCGCGATCACGGCGCCGGGAATGACGCCGGCCGTCGCGATGCCGATCACCACTTCCGGGTCATAGCTGCGGGCGACCTTGAGCGCGAGCGCCCGTGACAGCTCACCAAACAGCGGCCAGTCCACTTCGAATACGCCGCGACTGGCCTCATGGATCGAAGGGCGTGATGGCACGAGCGGCCTCCCGGGTGGCGCGCGCAGGCATTGGCCGCGCGACGGTATGTCGGCAAACTACCACGCCGGCGCCAGCCGGGACAGCGCGGTTGCCGCACTGCGAGGCAATCGGTAACTTTGCCCTCTGCGAGGCCGAGCGGCGCTTGATGGCACTGCGTCACGTCGTCCATTTCTCATCCGTTCTCGACACGATACGCGACCGCATGTCCTGGTGGAGCCGCCTGACCGGTGGCCGCTCGGCGAGCACACCCAAGCCGCAGCGCCTCGACTATCTCAGTGAAGCCCTGACGCTGGAGCGGCAGGGGGATTTCGACGCCGCCCTCACGTCGTATCGGCTCGCGCTGCGCGATCAGCCCAATGACCAGCGCATCCTGCAGAACATGGCCATCGCGTTCTCCAAGACCGGGCGCCTCGATGATGCCATTCGCTGCTACCGCCGCGCGCTCGACATCGACCCCGCGCTGGGTGGCGCGCACTACGGGCTCGCGTTCCTGCTCCTCAAGCGCGGCGACACGCAGGGTGGGGAGCGGCATCTCACCGAGTTCCTGGCTCATGCGCCGAAGAGCACGGAAGCCGAGCGCTGGGTGCAGCACGCCCGCCAGGTGCTCGAACAGATCAGGAACCACGTGGATGTCAATTCCCTCACGGATCCCGAGTAAGGCGTGGGCACCGTCCTCGCGATCATCAGTCAGAAGGGTGGTGTCGGCAAGACGACCACGGCGGTGAATCTCGCGGCGGCGTTTGCGCGGCGCGGCCTCAAGACTCTCCTGGTGGACGTGGATCCGCAGGGCGCGGTGCGCTACGGGGTGGGATTGCGGAATGATCACACGCGATTCGGCATTTCGGACTATGTCGCCGGCCGCAAGACGCTCCGGGACATCATCCTCCCAACTGCCCTGCCCTGGCTGCGCGTGATTCTCGCGGGCAGCGTGAGTACCGAATCGAGCCAGTCGGTGTATCAGCATCAGATCGAGGAGACACGGCTGCTTCCGGAGCTGCTGGCGCTGGCGCGCGAGCGGACACACATCACGGTGGTGGATGCGCCGCCCGGGCTTGGACCGGTGGTGCAGCGGGTGCTTCAGGGAAGCCAGCACGTGGTGGTACCGCTCCAGTGCGAGCCGCTGGCGCTGCAGACCACGCCGCAGATTCTGCGCGGGATTCAGGACATGGTGGCTGAGAACGACGATCTGACGCTGGACGGCCTGCTGCTCACGATGGCCGATCCCCAGAACGATTCCTGCGGCCGCGTGGTGGACTACATTCGCCGCAATCTGCCACGCAGCATGCTGCTGGATGTCGTGGTGCCCCGGTCGCTCGCCGCCACGGAATCGTTCGCGGCGGGACAGCCGCTCGTGCTGCGCTCGCCGGCCGACCCCGCGGCGCAGGCCTACGTGAATCTCGCGGCAATTCTGATACAGCGGTTCGAGTGATGCGCCGCGCCACCTGTCGCGCGATCTTGGCGGCGACGCTGGTCATCGTCGCCGCGCTGGCCTGCAGCGAAGTCGGCACGGATCCCTCGATTCCCGTCGCCATCCAGCTCTCGCCCTCGCCACTTCCGTCCATCGTGGTGGGAGATTCCATGCGCGACAGCACGGGCGCCGCGGTTCCGCTGCGGGCCACGGTGTTCAATTTCCGGAACGAGGTCATTCCCGACGCGCCCATTCGCTTCCTCGCGCTCGACAGCGCCAAACGATTCAGCGTGGATTCCACGACCGGATTCGTCGCGGCCAACGACACGGGACAGGCCACCGTCGTCGCGACGTCGCTCACGCTGCAGTCGGCGCCCATCACGCTCATTTCCGTCGTGCGCCCCGGTGCGATGCTTGCCCTGGACAGTCTGCGCGATTCGCTCCACTATGCGTTCACGGGACGCGATACGCTGCGCACGTTTCAGGTGCGGATCGTCCAGATCTCCGGCACCGACACCATACCCGTGCCCAGTTATCTGGTGCACTACGCGTTCACGTATCCCGCAGGCCTGGACAACACCGATTCCACGGCCGTGCAACTCGTGGACGACACCAAACGACCATCGCTGGTGGATACCACCGACGCCACGGGCACGGCGAACCGATCGCTCCGGATCACGCCGGACACCAAGGCGTTTGCCGACTCCGTGGTCGTTCAGGTCACGGCCGCCGAACCAAACGGCGCCGCGGTGCCCGGGAGTCCCATCCGCTACGTGCTGCGCGTTCTCATCGAATAGCGGGCGCGTGCGTCACCGCTGGAGGAGACGATGACCGGAACCGCCGACCGCGCGAGCGCCACGCGCGACGACGTGCTCCTCGCGCCGGCCACGCTCACGCAGCTCTTCTTCGACGCCGTGGATCGCCATGACCGTCCCGACGCGCTGCAGGTGAAGCGCGATGGACGCTATCATCCGCTCTCGCACCGCTGGCTCGCCGGCCGTGTGCGTCATGCGGCGCTGGGTCTCGACGCGCTGGGCATCGCCCGGGGCTCCCGCGTCGGCATTCTCTCCGAGAATCGTCCGGAATGGGCCATTGCCGATTACGCATGCCTCACCGGTGGTCTCATCGACGTCCCGCTCTATCCCACGCTGCCAGCAGCCCGCATGGAGTACATTCTGCGGGATTCCGGAGCCGTCGCGATCTTCGTCTCCGACGAGGCGCAGGCCAGGAAGATCGCATCCATTCGCTCGGAGCTGCCCGACCTGAAGTGGATGATCGGGTTTGCGGACGCGCCCATGGTCGGCGTGGATCTGACGCTGGCGGCGCTCGAAGCGAAGGGTGCAGCCGCGGAGAATCCCGACGGTGTCGCACGCTATCGGACCGCGGCGCTGCGCACCATGCCGGACGACCTCGCGACGATCATCTATACGTCGGGTACCACGGGCGAGCCCAAGGGCGTCATGCTCAGTCACGGCAACATCGCATCCAACGTGGCCGCGGTGATGTCCATCATCCCATTCGGCGCCGGCGACGTGTCGCTCAGCTTTCTGCCGCTCTCGCACATCCTGGAGCGCATGTTCGATTTTCTGATGTTCTGTACGGGCGTGTCCATCGCCTACGTGGAATCCATGGACACGATCGTGGAGAACATCGGCGAGGTGCGGCCGACGTTCGTCGTCTCGGTGCCGCGCATCTACGAGAAGATCCATGCGGCCGTCCTGGAGAAGGCAATGTCGGGCGGGGCCGTCACGCGCCGGATCTTCCACTGGGCGCGAGACGTGGGTGCACGCTGGGCACACATCCGACTGGATGGTGAAACGCCCGGTGCGCTGCTGGCCATGCAGTACGCGCTCGCGCAGCGACTCGTGTTCTCGAAGCTCAAGGCACGCGTCGGCGGCCGCATCCGGTACTTCGTCTCCGGCGGAGCACCGCTGGCGGTGGAGATCACCGTGTTCTTCTACGCCGCCGGTCTCCAGATTCTGGAGGGCTACGGACTCACGGAGTCATCGCCCGTCATTGCCGTGAATTCGCCGGACCACTTCCGGCCGGGCACCGTGGGACGCCCCATCGCCGGTGTGGAGGTGACGATCGCGCCGGATGGCGAAATACTCGCGCGTGGCCCCAACATCATGAAGGGCTACTTCAACCGGCCCGACGACACTCGCGCCGCCATCGATCCCGACGGCTGGCTGCACACCGGCGACATTGGCACGCTGCAGGACGGCTTTCTCAGCATCACCGATCGCAAGAAGGATTTGCTCATCACGGCGGGTGGAAAGAACATCGCCCCCCAACCCATCGAGAATCAGATCAAACAGAGCAAGTTCGTGGCCGAGGCGGTGCTCATTGGGGACAGACGCCGGTATCCCGTGGTGCTCGTCGTGCCCGACTTCCCGCAACTCGAGACGTGGGCTGCCGCCGAGCACATCGTCTACTCCACGCGGCACGAGCTGCTTGAACAGCCCGCCGTGCGCACGAAAATGGAGAAGGAGGTGCTCGCCGGACTCTCGGGGCTGGCCAAGTTCGAGACGCCGCAGAAGGTGGGGCTGCTCGACCGTCCGTTCTCGATCGAGAACGGGGAGCTGACGCCCACGCTCAAGGTGCGCCGTCAGGTGGTCAATGCGCGATACGAGTCGCTCATCGCATCGCTCTACGCCGAGTAGGGAGCTATGCGTCGCGCCGCAACAGGGGCACGGTCGTGACGTGCGTGCGAGCGGCCAGCCAGTGGTTCTCGTCGCGGGCCAGCTCCTCCACTCCCGCCGGACGAGATGACTCGACCGGCGCGAGCAGCCGTCCGTTCGGCTGCAGCGCCGCGACCGCGGCGGCAAGGCAGTCTGCGCTCGCGTGCGCGGCGTCCAGCGCCACGCCGCGCACCGTGAACGGCCGCAGTGGCAGGTGCCCCGCGGTGAGCAGGAGCGACACGCCATTCCCGCTCTCAATGTCCGATGGCGCATCCAGACCGAGCACGTGAACGTGCTCCGTGAGCTCACCCATGGCGTGCGCCGCTGCCGCCCACCGTCCCACGAGGACGATCACGCCTCCCGGCGTCGTCAGATCCAGCAGGGCGGCCACGCGCAGCGCGAGCTCGCCGCCATCGTCCGCGGCCGCCGGCGTGATGCCGCGCCGGCCATCGCGAAAGTCCGCCACGCCGTATTCAATGGCGTAGCGCGCGTCGCAGACCGGACAGCCCAGCTCTCCGCTCACGATGTCGCGCTGTTCCATGCGATATGCCGACGCGACCAGCCAGGTGGCCTCGTGCGGGCGCACGCAGCGCAGCGCGCCCACGAGCTCCAGAAACACGATCGCCGTTACGCCCGGGAGAGCCGCAGCTCGTCCACGTTGACCGCGGCCGGTTGCCTGACGGCGTACAGCACGGCGGCCGCGACGGCGTCCGCGTGCAGCATGGCCTCGCGCGGCGGGAAGCGGCCGGTCCCGGCCTGATCGATGCCGTCCCAGATGCTGGTGTTGGTGGACGCCGGCGACACGAGCGTCACGCGCACGCCGCTGCCTCTCAGCTCGGTCCGCAGCACCTCGTGCAACGCCCGCGCGCCGAACTTGCTCGCCGAGTAGGCGGCGTTCCCGGCCATCGCGATCCGGTCGGCCACCGACCCGATCGTGACGATATGGCCGCTGCCCCGTGCGCGCATTCCCGGAAGCATGGCGTGAACCATGAGAAACGATGACAGCAGATTCACGCGCAGCGTGTTCGCGAATTCCTGCGGCGTGACGTCCGCGACCGGCATCGGGTGGAAGACGCCCGCGTTGTTGATCAGGATGGCCGGCGCGCCGCCGAAGGTCCGCGTGATCACGCCCGCCGCGCGCGCGACGGCGTCGGCGTCGGAGACGTCGCAGGGGATGGGCAGGGCGGCGGGGCCGATCTCATTCGCCCGCGCCGCGAGCGCTTCGCCGCCTCGCGCCAGCATGGCGACGCGCGCGCCGCTGTCCGCGAGCGCCCGCGTAATGGCCAGCCCGATGCCGCGGGATGCGCCGGTCACGACGGCCGTCCGCCCGGTGGGCGTCGCGTTCACAGCGCCGACTGATTGCGGCTGTGCGCCAGCGCCAGAAACTCCTCGCGCGTGCGCGCGTCGTTCCGGAAAATGCCCGTGACGGCCGACGTCACCGTCTGCGAATTCTGCTTCTGCACACCGCGCATCATCATGCAGAGATGATATGCTTCGATCACGACGCCCACGCCGCGCGGCTCGAGCACGCTCTGAATCGCTTCGGCGATCTGCTCGGTGAGCCGCTCCTGCACCTGCAGGCGGCGCGCAAACACCTCGACGATGCGCGGGAGCTTGGAGAGCCCTACGATCTTGTTGTCCGGGATGTACGCGATGTGCGCCTTGCCGAAGAAGGGAAGCATGTGATGCTCGCACAGCGAATAGAGCTCGATGTCGCGCACCATGACCATGCTCGTGTGCTCTTCCTCGAACACGGCATCGCCAACGACGTCCTCCACGCGCTGGTCGTAGCCGCGCGTGAGCCAGGAGAGCGATGCCGCCACGCGCTGGGGCGTCCGGAGCAGGCCCTCGCGCTCGGGGTTCTCGCCGATCAGTTCGAGAATGGCGCGCACGTGCGCCTCGAACTCCGGTGCGGAGGTCGGCGGCTCCTCTCCGTTGAGCACGCGCTCGAGTCGAGCGGACGATGGCACGCCTGGCGCGTGCAGATGATCATGTGAGTCAGGCATGCTGGGTTCCTCTGTCATAGAACGCGGCGCGGCTGGCTCGCGTTCCACCCGGAACGGCTTGAGCCGGTCGCGCCGCCGGTCTATGTTTGCGCGTGTCCCCTGCCCCGCAGTCGGGGCATTTCTCTTAATAGGGACGCGCACCAGTGAAAGTCAAGTTCGCGATGGCAGGCATGGCGAGCGCCGCCGCATCCGCATGGTCCGCGGTGTGGACTTTCCCCACCATGCTCTTCAGCGCGTTCCTGATCACGTGGGGCGCCGAAGCGGCGCAGTTCCTCATCGCCCAGGGACTCGCGCTGGCCATTCTCGCCTGGATCCAGACGCTGCCCGAGTTCGCGGTGGAAGCCGTGATCGCATGGGCCGCGGGCGGCGACACCGCGCGCTGCTTCGTCTCGCTGCCGCCCGCGGGGTGTCACTCGCACCTGGCGATCGCCAATTTCACGGGGGCTGTGCGGCTGCTGATCGGGCTGGGCTGGCCCATGATCTACTTCGTGGCCGCCTTCTTCCGGCGCCGGTCGAAAGGCGCCTTCGCACCCATCCTGCTCGATGACGAACACGCCGTGGAGGTGCTCGCCACGGTGCCTCCGGTGCTCTACTTCCTGTGGATCTGGTACAAGCGGTCCATTGGTCCGCTGGATGCCGTGGTGCTCGTGGCGATGTATGCCGCGTACCTCGCCATGCTCTGGCGCTTCCCCGCGCATGGAGAGGAATCGCTGGCTGATGCGCCGCGCGTGGCGCGATGGGCGTACACGCGGCCCGGCCGATGGCGCGTGGTCGCCATCGCGGCGCTGTTCGTTGGCGGTGGCCTGCTGATCTACCTTACCGCCGAACCGTTCCTCGACTCCATGCTCGCCGTGGCCACGTCCTTCGGCGTCAGCCAGTTCGTGTTCGTGCAGTGGGTGGCGCCATTCGTGAGCGAGTTTCCGGAAAAGGTGTCGGCGTTCCACTGGGCAAGCCGGGTGAGCACCGCACCCACGGCGCTGATGAATCTGCTCTCGAGCAACGTGAATCAGTGGACGGTGCTCGCGGCCATGATTCCCATCGTTTTCAGCGCGTCGCGCGGCATACCCGCGTCGCTCCCGTTTGACGGCGTGCAGCGCCTGGAAATCCTGCTCACCGTGATGCAGAGCCTGGTGGCGGTGCTGGTCCTCGTCCGCATGCGGTTCGACTGGTGGAACGCCTCGCTGCTCCTTGGCCTGTGGCTGGCCCAGTTCATCGAGGCCCACTGGCGCGAGGAGATCACGTGGATATACGGTATATGGGCGGTGGTGCTGGTACTTTCCTGGATCTGGGCACCACCCACTGCGCCGCGCATCTTCTGGCGGCTCCTGCGTGAGCGGGTCCGGCCGGCGGCAGCGCGCCAGCCGTGAAGGCGGGACGAACGGCACCGGGAGAGCGGGCCGTGCAGACCCGAGACCGGTGCAGGAAAAACCAAACCCCGCCCTCGGGGGCGGGGTTCGGAGAGCAGGAACGAAGAGTATTCTTGAAGCCCCGTCGAATGACTGAGGTTCTCACCACAACTCTTCGCCTTCCCCGCACCGGGGCATGACGTCGGTGATGGATTGTCGAACCCACCCGAGAGACTTGTTGGCTCAAAAATGTGAGCTCTTCGTTCCGTGCTGTCGGGCAATGTAGTATTCCACGACGAGCGAGTCAATCACGAATGACCGAGACACCTTCATCGAAATTCTGGTATGCGGCGGCCTATCCGATCGCCTTCGCCATGCTCGTCCTCTGGGCCATCGTCACCTTTGCGCTGGGCGGTCCGGGGTGGATTCACGCGCTCCTCTCCATTGGTGTCTTCATCCTCATCTGGCGCGTGACGGCCGGTGGTACGGAGAGTGCATGGCGGAAGTACGTAAGCCAGCGCGCGCAGCGCAAATAGCCGGCGTCGATTCCGCTAGGCGCGCAACAGTACGAGGGCGGCAATCCCCCACGCCATGGTGAGCACGGTGATGGGGACGCCAGTGCGCAGGAAGTCGCCGAAGCGCATGGGGACGCCGCGCGAGCTGGACCGTTCGGCGACAATGAGATTCGCCATGGAGCCGAGGATGGTGAGATTCCCCGCGAACGTGGCGCTCATTGCCATCACGAGCCAGATCAGCTTCGGATTGGGCAGGTGGGGAACCACCGGCCGCCAGAGCATCACGGCCGGCACGTTCGACACCAGATTCGACAGAACGGTCATCGCGGCGCTCACGGTCACGGCGTCATGCCATGGATTGCCGCGGAGACCTCCGGCGGCACGCGAGGTGAGGTCCAGGAACAGCGGCAGATCCTGAACCCCGCGCATCAACACAAACAGCGCCGCAAAGAAGAGCAGCAGCGACCATTCCACACGCGCAAACGCCTGGGCCGCATCGCGCCCGCCGATGGCGATCATCACCGTGCCGGCGGTAATCGCCACGAGCGGAAGCGAGAGCCCGGCCAGCCAGCATGCAAGCGCCGCGGCAAAGAGGATGAGGGCCTTGATGACCAGTGCGCGATCGAGCGGGGTGTCCACCGTTCCCACGGTGCCGGCTGTCGTCGGCCGCAGATCGTTCCGGTACGCGAACGCCAGCACGGCATATACGATCACCAGACCGCCGGCCGCGGGGAGCGCGAGCGCGCCGAAGAAGCTGGCGTATCCAAGATGACTCGAAATGCCGATGAGCATGTTCTGCGGATTGCCGGTGATCGTGGCCGCACTCCCGACGTTGGCGGCGAACGCGACGCCCAGCAGGAAGGGGAGTGGACGCAAGCGCAGGGCGCGCAGCGCGGGAATGAGCAGGGGTGTGAAGACGAGGCAGATCGTATCATTGAGGAAGAGCGCGGAGAGCAGACCGCTCGTCGCCACGATCATGGCCAGCAAGACGCGCGGCGAGGTCGTGCGACCGACAATGCGCGCCGCGGCCCAATCGAAAAAGCCGCCCAGCTCGAGATATCCGGTGAGCAGCAGCACGCCCAGGAGAAAGACGATGACGTCGGGATCGATGGCCGCGTACGCATCATGCACCGGCAGGCGGCCAACGACGACCATGGCCACGGCACCGAGCAGTGACGCAGCCGGCCGGTTGAGGCGCATGCCGGGCAGTTGCTGCACGGCAATGAGCCCGTAGGTAGCCACGAAGATCGCGAGTCGAACCGTGTTCACGGGGAATGATCCGGGTGAGGCAGACGGAAACTTACAGCAGTGGGGCCGGCATGCAGCCGGCGACGGCGCCGGCCGCGCGGCCGGAAACACGGCAGGAGGCACCGCGGGCCCCCGTGCTGGTCACGGGCGCGGGCGGCTTCGTGGGCATGCACGTATGCCACGAGCTGTGCCGCCGCGGGTGGAGTGTGCGCGCGTTGGCCCATTCTCCGGCCAAGGCAGCGCAACGTCTGGCGGGACTGTCGCTCGAGATCGTGGTTGGCGACCTCCGCGACGTGGCGGTGGTGCGCCGCGCCGTTGGCGGCATGGGCGCTGTCGTGCACCTCGCCGCTATCGCGATCGAGCGGGGGGGCCAGCACTACGAGCAGGTCAATGCGGACGCCACCGCCACGCTGCTGCGCGAAGCGCAGGCTGCTCGCGTCGAGCGGTTCGTGCACATGTCACAGAACGGCGCGTCGAGCGGTTCGCCGTACCGGTTCCTGCGGAGCAAGGGCGTGGCGGAGGACGCGGTGCGCGACAGCACGATGGGCTGGACCGTGCTGCGCCCCTCGGTAATCTTCGGCCGCGAGGATGAATTCGTGAACGTGCTCGCGCGCCTGGTCCGGCTCTCACCGCTGGTGTATCCCGTGCCGGGCGGCGGCAGGGCGCGCTTTCAGCCGATCGCGGTGGACGACGTCGCGCGTGTCGTCGTGAGGGCACTCGACATGCCCGAGACGTCCCGAGCCGTGTACAGTCTGGGCGGCGCAGAGCCCCTGTCGCTGCGCGCTATGGTGGAGCGCGTGCTGGCGACCATGCAGCTTCGCCGGCATCTCGTGAGCGTGCCCGTGCCACTCGTGCGCCCGATCGTCGCGGTCCTGGAGCGAATACTGTCACGTCCCCCCGTTACGACGGGATTGCTCGATCTGCTTGCGCTGGACAACACGATCGCGGAGAATGCACTCACCAGTGTCTTCGGTATCACGCCCGTGCCGTTTCTGCCGGACGCGCTGGACTACCTGCGCGACATCACGCTGCGCAGCGCGATCAGGTCGCTGTTTCAGGAGACGTAGCCGAACCACGGTCAGGAGGGACGTCGACCCCGGCTGCGGCGAGACAGGCTTCCAGGACAATCAGAGTTGTCCGCTGCCCGGGCTGCTTGCCGCTCCGGTGCAAACAGCCTGACAGGATTTCAGGATTGACAGGATTCCCACGGTGCCGTTCCCAAAGCAGTTCCCGTCGTTCAGCGAGCGGATTGGAACTTGGGGACTCGGCTCCGAACAATCCTGTTCATCCTGACCATCCTGGAAATCCTGTCATTTCTGTCCGTCGTGCAGCGCCTCGCATCGCCTCTCAACCGTCGACGACCGCTTGACTCGCGCAGCCTCCAGCGCCAATACTGATGGCGCGCTCTGGGGCGCCTCCTGTCCGCGGCAAGGGAGTGCTACTCCCACCCATGCTGGTTCGTCGCACAGCACGAGCCTTCTTCCTGCCTGCACTCAGCGGACTTCAGGCGCGCAATCGGAGGAAGGTTTCCATGACCAGGAAGCTCACGCCCCGGAGTTCCCTCGAGACCTTCAAGAGGGAGGCGAAGCGCTGGCTGGCCGCGCTTCGTGAGAACGACCCGGCTGCACGCGCGCGCCTCGTGCGTGCGCACCCCACGGCCCCACCCAATCCCGGGCTGCGCGACGTGCAACTGGCGCTCGCGCGGGAATACGGATTCCCGGGCTGGATGGCGCTCCGGTCCGAACTCGCGAGTCGACACGACAGCGCGCGCCCCGCGGGTCACGTCACGCCCCTCCAGGAACTGCTCCTGGCAGCGGCGCAGGGCGACGCCGGCCGCGTGCGCGAAGCGCTGAAGGCACACCCCGGAATCGTGAGCGAGCGAGGCGAGCTGCCTGGCCACACCGGAAAGCGCAGCGCGCTCCATTTCGCGATGAACTCGCTCAATGAAACAGTGGTGGAGGTGCTGCTCGAACATGGCGCCGATCCCAACGCGCGCGATGAGGGCGACAACGCGATGCCGCTGCACTTTGCCGCCGAGCGTGAGCACCTCGGAATCGTCAGGCGCCTCATCGAGAGCGGTGCGGATCCCATTGGGACAGGTGACGGCCACGAGCTCGAGGTCATCGGGTGGGCTACCTGCTTCGCGCGCTCGCCCAACGGCGACGTCGTTTCATACCTCCTGGCACACGGTGCACGACACAACATCTTCTCCGCCGTCGCGACTGGTGCGGTCGCGGCAATTCAGGAGATCGTCGCCCATGCGCCCGCCCAACGCGACAGGTCCATGGACCGCACCAACCAGCACCGCCGGCCGCTGCACCTCGCCGTCGTGAAGCACCAGCCGGAATCGCTCGACACGCTGCTCGCGCTGGGCGCGGAGGTGGACGCACGCGACGCGGCGGGACTGACGCCGCTCGATCAGGCGGCACTGGCTGGTGAACGTGCGATGGCTGAGCGACTCATCGCGCGCGGTGCACGCGTTGATCTTCCCGCCGCCGTGGCACTCGGTCGCGACGATGACATGCAGCGACTGCTGCGCGACGAGCCGGAGAGCCTGCGACCGGGCGGACGGTGGGATCGGGTCATCGTGCGAGCGAGCGAACGGGCACCCGCGCACGTGATCGAGGCGCTCGTGAAGGCGGGTGCATCGGTGCACGTCCGTGACGACCACCGCACCGCCGTGGACGGCACGCACGGCTACACCGCGCTCCATGCGGCGGCCTTTCACGGCAACACCGACGCGGTGCGCGCGCTGCTGCGGCTGGGCGCCAATCCCGCGGACCGCGAGGACAAGTACTGGGGTACGCCTGCGGGATGGGCGAATCATGCCGGGCACGGTGACACGCGCGATCTCATTCTCGACGGCGTGATCGACATCTTCGATGCGATCGAGTTTGACCGCGTCCAGCGGATCGCCGGGATTCTCACGCGCGATCCGCAGGCGCTGGACCGCAAGTTCGGTGCGTACGTCACCGGCGATCAGAAGCCGCGCGAATGGCTGGATCCGGCCTGGACCCCTCTCGCATACGCCGTTGCCCACGGCAGGGCGGAGGCCGCACGCGAGCTGGTGGCGCTCGGCGCAGACCTCACCGTTCGTGACTCGTCGCATCGCGACCTTGCCTCACTTGGCGCAGTCGCGGGGCACGACGACATCGTTGGTGTGCTGCGCTCCGTGCAGGATGCGCCAGCACCGCGCGGCAGGATCCCGGATGCCGCGAGCGAGCGCGTCGCGCGGTTTCTGCGCTCGGCATGTCTCGACTGGCGCACCGGCGGATCGCAGCGCGCCTTCGCGAGGAACGATGCCGGCCGCATGCTGCAGCATCACCCGGAACTCGCGACGAGCAACATCTACACGGTCGTTGCATGCGGTGCGCTGGACGCTGCGCGCCGCATGCTCGATGCCGAGCCGGAGCTTGCCACCGCGCCCGGCGGTCCGCGCTCCTGGCCGCCGCTGCTGTACCTCTGCTCGGCGCGTCTCCCGCAACCGCACTCCAGCGAGAACGCCGTCGCCATTGCCCGTCTCCTGCTGGAGCATGGCGCAGATCCGAACACGTTCTACCTGGGCGGCAACGCGGACATCCACTACACCGCGCTCACCTGCGTCCTGGGCCGGGGTGAAGAACTGGCATCCATGCATGCGCACGCGCGTGCGCTCACGCGGCTGCTGCTGGAGCGCGGCGCCGATCCGCACGACAATCAGGTGCTCTACAACGTGTTCGCCGACAACACGTCGCGGCATTTGCTCGACAACGACATCATCTGGCTCCTCGAGCTGATGTACCAGCACTCCGTACTTCGTGGCCACCTGAGCGATTGGGCCGATCCCGCGTGGCCCATGTTCGCGATGCGCGGGGCTCCGTCGCTGGGCGACGAGAACCGGTTCCTCCCCGGCGCGCGCTTCATGCTCGACGCCGCGGTGGACTGCAACCTGCTGCCACTGGCCGAGTGGATGCTGGCGCACGGCGCGGGTCCGAACACGCCATCGGGCCCGCTCTGGCGGCGGTCCCCCCGCTCGCTCTACCAGGAAGCTCTGGCGCGAGGCCACTCCGCCATGGCCGAGTTGCTCGTGCGCTACGGCGCCACGGCGACGGCGCCAGTATTCGATGCGCACGAGGCCTTCGTGCGTGCCTGTCTCGCCCTGGACCGCCAGTCGGTGCGCACGATGATTCGCCGGCAACCGGAAGTGCTGAACGATCCTCGTGCGCTCTCCATGGCGGCGCGCCAGGATCGCGCGGATGTCGTGGACATGCTGATCGATCTCGGGTTCTCTCCTGACGTCGCGCATCCGAACACGGGAGCCCGGGCGCTGCACGCGGCGGCGGCGGCCGGCGCGGCGCGCTCGGCGGAACGCCTCATTGCGCGCGGCGCCGCGGTCGACGCACACGACAGTCTTTACGACTCGCCGCCGCTGGGCTGGGCGTCATACTTTGGCCAGTCGGCCACGATTGAATTGCTCGGACGCTACAGCAGCGACGTGTGGCGGCTCACATTCACCGGGCAGGTGGACCGGCTGCGTGCGCTGCTGGACGCGGACCCCACGCTCGCGCAGACCAGCAACGGCGCGGGCGACACGCCACTCATGTGGCTGCCGGATGATGCGGCCAGCGCGCTCACCATCGCGCGACTGTTCCTCGACCATGGCGCCCCGGCTTCGTTGCGCAACGCTCGCGGCCTCACCGCCGCGGACATTGCGGCGAGCCGCGGGCTCGAGGACGTGGCCGCGTTGCTTCGAGAAGCCGGGGGCTGAGGCGCGAGTACCGGTCACGCGCCCATCCGTCTCGGGCAAGCCGGTTCGGCGCTCCGGCTACTCGGCGCGCATGGCGACGAGCGGATCCACCCGCGCTGCCCGGCGCGCCGGGATCCAGCTTGCCAGCAAGGCGACGCCGAGCAGCACGAGTGTCACGCCGACGAACGTCGCCGGATCAGTCGTACCCACTCCGAACAGAATGCTCCGCATGAAGCGCGTGAGCACGAGCGCGCCGGCAAGACCAGCAAGAATTCCCGCGACGGCAAGTGACAGTCCGCGCCCCACCACCATCCGCTGCACGCGTCCCGCGTCGGCGCCGAGCGCCACACGCACTCCGATTTCGCGCCGGCGCTGCATCACGAAGTAAGCGAGCACACCGTACAGGCCGATACCGCCAATGAGCAGACCGAGTGCGCCGAACAGTGTAAGCAACGTGGTAAGGAGACGCGGCCGTGCCACGGCATCGCCCACCGCGCTGGAAAGCGTGAAGATGGACGTGATGGTTTGGTCACGATCGAGGTCCCAAATGGCGTGCTGCACGGCCGCTGCCATGGCCAGCGGCTCGCCACGCGTGCGCACCACGAGGTTCGTCTGGGCCCGGAAGTTCTGCAGGTTGTGGATGAACATGGCCGGCTGCGCAGACTCCTCCACTGAAACCTGCCGGACGTCGCCAACGACGCCGATGATCGGCACCTGTTCTCCATCGATATCCAGTGTGCGCCCGACTGCAGCACGGCCTGGCAGGAACTGATTCGCGAACGCTGCGTTGACGATCAGGATCAGCGGTGCATGGCTGTCGTCACTGCGCCGGAACTCGCGGCCGGCGAGGACCGGCACGCCCAACGCGTGGAAGTAGCCGTCGCTTACGTGAATGAGGTGCGCGGTGGGCGGCTCGGTGCCGGACGGCACGACCATCCCCTCCGGAACGAAGCCCATGCGTTCGCCGCTGCCGCGAAAGGGGATTTCCTTCGCCGCGCCGGCATCCGCCACTCCAGGAAGCGCGCGCACGCGATCGAGCACCTGGGCATAGAAGCTCTGCATCTGCGCGGTCGAGCCGTGATCTCGCGGACCGATGGTGAAATTCACCACGAGCACGCGATCGGGGCGAAAGCCGAGCCTGACGTCGAGCAGACGCAGGAAGCTGCGCGTCATGAGTCCGGCACCGACCGCGAGCACGACGGCAACGGCCACCTCGGCGACGACGAGCGCCGCGCGCATCCGCTGGCCGCGCCCGCCGCTGTTGCCGCGGCCGCCCTCTCTCAGCGCCGACTGCAGATCAGACGCGGTCGCACGCAGCGCCGGCACCAGACCGAAGATCAGACCCGTGGCAACGGACAGCACAACCGCGAAGCCAAGCACGCTTGGGGCAAGACCGATTTCCGCGGCGCGAGGCAGTTGACCCGAACTCATGGCGACGAGCGCACGCGTGCCCACGAGCGCGAGCAGCACGCCGAGCGTTCCACCCGTGAGCGCAAGCACGAGACTCTCGGTAAGTAGCTGGCGCACCAGGCGCCCGCGTGAGGCGCCGAGCGCGGATCGGGTTGCCAACTCCCGTTCGCGCACACTCGCGCGCGCCAGCAGCAGGCTCGCGAGATTGGCGCAGGCCAGCAGG
>Ga0207707_10000599_pt1 | contig 36284 bp, 26 predicted proteins | sample KBSC83BmetaG_FD_184336 | JGI IMG/M metagenome (GOLD analysis project Ga0207707, IMG submission 184336) | Corn rhizosphere microbial communities from Kellogg Biological Station, Michigan, USA - KBS C8-3B metaG (SPAdes) (version 2) | ecosystem: Host-associated > Plants > Roots > Rhizosphere ... | reverse complement strand
TCCGCCGCACCGACCTGCCGGAACCCGTCACCATCCCTTCGCGTTGCGAGTATGTCGGCGACACGCGCCTGTCCAGCACGCTGATCAAGGACGACGTGCGCGTGGGTACGGTCGAGCATCTGTTGTCTGCGATGGCCGGTCTCGGCATCGACAACGCGTATGTCGATCTGTCTGCGCCGGAAGTGCCGATCATGGATGGCAGCGCAGGTCCGTTCGTGTTCCTGCTGCAGTCAGCCGGCATCGAAGAGCAGTCCGCGCCCAAGCGCTTCATCCGCATCAAGAAACCGGTGAAGGTGGAAGAGGGCGACAAGTGGGCCGAGTTCAAGCCGTTCGACGGCTTCAAGGTCGGCTTCTCCATCGAGTTCCAGCACCCGATCTTTTCGCGCCGCGCTTCCAAGGCCGAGATCGATTTCTCCACGACTTCGTTCGTGAAGGAAGTCAGCCGCGCGCGCACCTTCGGTTTCATGCGCGACATCGAGATGCTGCGCGAAAAGAACCTTGCACTCGGCGGTTCGATGGACAACGCCATCGTGCTGGACGACTACCGCGTGCTGAACGAAGACGGCCTTCGTTACGAAGACGAATTCGTCAAGCACAAGATCCTCGATGCGATCGGCGACCTGTACCTGTTGGGCCACAGCCTGATCGGCGCGTTCTTCGGCCACAAGTCGGGCCACCAGCTTAACAATCAGTTGTTGCGCGCCCTGCTGGCGGACAAGTCCGCGTGGGAAGAAGTCACCTTCGACGACCCCGCCTTGGCGCCGATTTCCTACGCGCATCCCGCCCAGGCGGTATAGGTGCGATCATCCCTGATCGCGGCTCCGTTGGGTAAATCCAGCGGCGTGATTGCTTTCGGGCTTGTGACTCCAGAACGGCCATCCATGGCCTGACTTTTCACGAAGCGCTGCGTTCATCCATGAACGCTGCGAGCCGCGGCGTTCTGGCGGCGTAGCGCTTGCGCTTCGGGTGAAGACCAGAATGGGCTTCCTGCCCTGACTTTTCACAACAGCCACTTCGACCGAGCCCATCTGCCAGTCGGAGCGCCGCTGGTCTGCCCGCCCTCCGGTGGCTTTCCCGAATTGTGACTTTTTTCTGATTCTGGTCAGCGCACCTCGCCTGCCCTGTGTTATAACGTTCGCTTCCGCCGTTGGAACGAGGGGGCGGGCCGGCCAGCGAGCGTCACTTGGTCGTCGAATTGTCCGCAAGCGCGGCCAGTTCGAGGAACAAAGCCCGCAGGTCCGGATCGGAGACGGCCATCGCCGATGCGCGTATGCGTTGCGCGGTACGCGGCGAAGGCGGTCGTACGGAGGCGGAGTCCCCGTTGGATGCCGGGATCGGCATCACCTTGGCTGTGACGGATGTCGCGGCCAAGCCAAGGCTGCGCACGGCGGCGAGGATGCCGGACTGATCCATGCGTGCCCGGGTGGCCCAGGCGGGCGACTCGACCAGCAGCAGGACGCGGTCGTTGCGCAAGCCGACATGGCGGACGTGCTCGCGCAATGGTGTGGGCAGCAGCGGAACAATCCGCTGGCTCAAGTGGTCAAGTTGACGTGCCCGGGCAGCCAGATCGGCAACCGGCGCGCATTGTGAAACAGGCGTCGGGCCGTGGGTATCGCGAGGCGGTAACGGTCGGGCAGGAGACAAGGCAGATGATTCAAGGTTTTTTGACATGGGCATGATACTGGTTGCCCGCTCGACGCGGTGCGCGCTTTCGGACGCGTGGCTGCATGACCGCTGCCGGGCCAACCGCCGCCTGCAGCAGCGCCTGATGCTCGGATTCACTCTCTGCGTTGTCGCCAGCGCCGTCTTGGCGGTCTGGATCGCAAGCCCCGGCAGCCGCACGCTGGCCAAGGTGGATTCGATGCGCCAGCAGATCGCGGCGCAGAAAGCCGAGTTGCAGCAGGTGCGCGACAACGCTCAGCGCGACATCAGCCGCATGGCCATCAAGCTGGGCGAACTGCAGGCGGACTCGGCGCGCCTGGATGCACTGGGGCAGCGCCTGGTGGTGGCGGGCAAGCTCGACCCCGCCGAATTCAACTTCAACGAGGCGCCCGGCATCGGTGGCCCCGAGAAAGCCATTCCCCCCGAGCGTTCGCTGCCGTTCGATCTCTCGGTGACCATGGAGCAGCTTTCGCAGCGCTTCGACAGCCAGCAGAACCAGCTCGGCGTGTTGCAATCATTGCTGACAGACCGTCAAGTCACCGCCAGCCTGATTCCGTCGGGCATGCCGGTGACGGATGGCTACATCACTTCGCCGTACGGCCGCCGCATCGACCCATTCACCGGCCACTTCAGCTTCCATCCGGGCCTGGATATCGGCGTGCCGTTCGGATCGCAGGTGCATGCGGTCGCCGCGGGTGTCGTCACTTATGCGGGCGTGCGCGACGGCTACGGCAAGGTGGTCGAGATCGACCATGGCGACGGCTACATGACCCGCTACGCGCACAACAGCAAATTGCTGGCGCGTGTCGGCGAACACGTCCGCGCGGGCGAGGTCATTTCCGACGCGGGCTCGACCGGCCGTTCGACCGGCCCGCACGTGCACTTCGAAGTTTGGCACGACGGGAAGCTGGTGAATCCGATCGCTTACGTCAGGAGATAGGAATGCGATCATCCCTGATCGCTGCATTGCTGATGGCTGCGGTGTAAATGTCGTCACTCATGGTTATCGGACATCACCACGCCCATCCATGGGCTGACTCTGGCAACAGCCGCTCCGCCGCTTGATTCTTGAAATCGGGCATTTCACTGCCATCTCTAGGCGTGAATGGCGTACCCCTTTATGATGTCCGATTGAGTTTCAACCGCAGCCCGGAACCGCGAACCCAAGTCCGATGCCCAATATCCTGACGAATGTCTTCGGCAGCCGCAATGAGCGGGTGGTGAAGCAGCTTTCGAAAGCCGTGGCGCGCATCAACGCGCTCGAACCTGAGATGCAGAAACTCGACGATGTCGCCCTGCGCGGCAAGACCGCCGAGTTCAAGCAGCGCATCGCCGACGGCGAAAGCCTCGATAAGATCCTGCCCGAAGCTTTTGCGGTGGTACGCGAAGCCAGCCGTCGCGTGATCGGCATGCGCCATTACGACGTGCAGATGATCGGCGGCATGGTGCTGCACCAGGGCAAGATCGCCGAGATGCGCACCGGCGAGGGCAAGACCCTGGTCGCGACGCTGCCGGTGTATTTGAATGCGCTGGCCGGCAAGGGCGTGCATGTCGTCACCGTCAACGATTACCTCGCCAAGCGCGATGCCGCGTGGATGGGCAAGGTCTACAACTTTCTCGACCTGACCGTCGGTGTGGTGTGGCCCGGCATGGAGATGTCGGACAAGGCTGCAGCCTACGCTGCCGACATCACCTACGGCACCAACAATGAATACGGCTTCGACTACCTGCGCGACAACATGGCGGTATCGAAGGAGCAGCGCTACCAGCGTGGCCTGCACTACGCGATCGTGGACGAGGTGGACTCCATCCTCATCGACGAGGCGCGCACGCCGCTGATCATTTCCGGTCCGGCCGAGGATTCGCCGGAGCTGTACATCCGCGTCAATCGCGTCGTGCCGCACATGACGCGGCAGGCCAAGGAACCGCTGCCCGGCGAGGCGCCCGAACCAGGCGACTACTACGTCGACGAAAAACAGAAGCAGGTGCACCTGTCCGAAGCGGGCATGGAACACGCCGAGCAACTGCTGCGCCAGGCCGGCATCCTCGCCGAGGATTCCAGCCTGTACGACGCGCGCAACCTTGCGGTGGTGCATCACCTGAACCAGGCGCTGCGCGCGCACGCGCTGTACCAGCGCGACGTCGATTACATCGTGCGCGACGGCGAAATCATCATCGTCGACGAGTTCACCGGCCGCACCCTGACGGGCCGCCGCTGGTCGGAAGGCTTGCACCAGGCCGTCGAGGCCAAGGAAGGCGTGCCGATCCAGCGCGAAAACCAGACGATGGCCACCATCACCTTCCAGAACCTGTTCCGCATGTACGACAAGTTGTCGGGCATGACCGGCACGGCGGATACCGAAGCCTACGAATTCCAGTCCATCTACGGCCTGGAGGTGGTGGTGATCCCGACCAATGAACCGATGGTGCGCAAGGACAACGCCGACCTCGTGTTCCTGAAGCCCGAGGCCAAATTCAAGGCGGTGCTGGAAGACGTGCGCGATTGCCACGAGCGCGGCCAGCCGGTGCTGGTCGGCACTGCTTCGATCGAAGTGTCGGAACTGGTGCACGGCCTGTTGCAGAAGGCGGGCGTGCCGCACGAGGTGCTGAACGCCAAGCAGCACGAACGCGAGGCGAAAATCGTCGAACAGGCCGGCCTGCCGGGCGCGGTCACCATCGCCACCAACATGGCCGGCCGCGGTACCGATATCGTGCTGGGCGGCAGCCTCGATGCGGAATTGGCCGAACTGCCGGCCGACGCCACCGACGCCGACAAGGAACGCGTCAAGGCGGAATGGAAGCAGCGCCACCAGCAAGTGCTGGAAGCCGGCGGGCTGCACATCGTCGGCACCGAGCGCCACGAATCGCGACGTGTGGACAACCAGTTGCGCGGCCGTTCCGGCCGCCAAGGCGACCCCGGCTCCTCGCGCTTCTACCTGTCGCTGCAAGACAACCTGATGCGCATCTTCGGCGGCGAAGGCCTGGTGCGCTGGATGCAGCGCTTCGGCATGAAGGAAGACGACGCGCTGGAAGACCGCCTCGTCAGTCGCCAGATCGAAAAGGCCCAGCGCAAGGTCGAGCAGCACAACTTCGACATCCGCAAACAGTTGCTGGAATTCGACGACACCGCCAACGACCAGCGCAAGGTGATCTACGCGCAGCGCCGCGAGCTGCTGGAATCCGACGATGTTTCGGAAACCGTGCGCGACATTCGCCACGACGTGTTCGAATCGCTCGCCACGCAGCACGTGCCGCACGACACCGTGGACGAGCAATGGGATCTCGCCGGGTTGTCGGCGACGCTCGAATCCGAGTTCGGCATGAAGCTGGACCTCAAGCACTGGCTGGAAACATCCACCGAGGCCGATTCCGCGGCCATCCACCAACACGTCATCGAAGCCGCCGACGAAATGTTCGCCGCCAAGGAACAGCAGGTCGGCCCCGAAGTGATGCGCGCGCTGGAAAAGCACGTGATGCTCACCGCGGTGGACAGCGCGTGGAAGGATCACCTGGCCAGCATGGATTACCTGCGCCAGGGCATTTACTTGCGTTCGTACGCGCAGATCGATCCCAAGCAGGAATACAAGCGCGAGGCTTACCGCCTTTTCGAGGACATGCTGGGCCGCATCAAGAAGGAGCTGGTGCAGACGCTTGCGCGCGTGCGCATCCGCAGCGAGGAAGAAGTTGCCGCGATGGAAGCCGAACAACGCCGCCAGGCCGCAGCCCGTGCGATGGATTTCCAGCACGCGCAATCCACCGGCTACGACCCAATGCCGCAACTGGGCGCCGAGGGCGAAGGCCAGCAGGCCGGCGCGGCAGTTGCCGCGGCGGCGGCGCCTATCGTTCGAGAGGGCCCCAAGGTCGGTCGCAACGACCCCTGCCCGTGCGGCTCCGGCAAGAAATACAAGCACTGCCACGGCGCGCTGAGCTGACGCTTCTCACCCCCTTCGGAACGAAGGGCGGAGCGAAGCGAACGCGCGCGCAGCGCGGCGACGCAGTCGCGGGGGGATGGCGCTCTCCGCGCGACGCCCGCACTTCGTTCGTCGCCATTCCGGGGCCGCGCGTAGCGCGGAACCCGGAATCTATTTTGACGTTGCTGGTAGCGGGTGCACGACATCCTTGTCTTTTCCCGCGCGCCTCCCGGGCGCGCGGGTGACTTTCTCTTGTGTGGCCAAGAGAAAGGCACCAAAGAGAAGGCCACCCCGCGGACGCGCCCTCCGCACGTCCATGTGCTCCGGATCCGCTCGCGGCCGCCGGGGTTCGCCGACGGCACGTCCCTGTGCCTGCGCGGCGAACTGGCCCGCGTCCCGCGGGCCATCCTTCGGACTCGCCCGCAAGCCGCGTCCGCGGGGCCCCGTTTGGCGCGCATCCTGCGCGTTGCGGCGTCATGCAACGGCGCGTTTATCGCTTCGATGGCCGGCAATCCGTGGCCTGCTCTTGTAGGGCGGGTGACAACCCGCCGGAGCGTGGCTGATGGCGGGATTCGCTGCGCTACTCCCGCCCTACGTGCTCGCCTATTCGCCGCATCCCTGTGGCTCACCCTTCGGGCCGCCTTGAACTCGCGCGTCCATGTGCTCGAACATGCGCGCCTCGGCGTCATGCAACGGTGCGTTTGTCGCTTCGTTGGCGGCCATCATCCGTGGCCTGCATTTAAGCGAGAATCCACGCTGGATCGCATGCAAAAGATTCATGCTGCCCGCATAACGGGTTGTGTGACCATTAACCTCGGAATACCTGCTTCATATGCCATTCAAGCCGCTCGCGTGACGGTCGAAGCATGACGTTGGGCGGGAGCGCAATTTTCCTTCCATTGAGGGAGTAGTAACTGCGTCCGTTGTTGAAATCCTCGCGGAGTTTGTCGCCAACCTTGAACTCGTAATCCGACGTAACGGTAACGTACCCGCGGTCGTACAAACGGTGCAGATCACTCCGAAGTAGCAGCCCGTTATTGACTCGATGCTCACCGCCTTGTGCATAGGGCGTGATGTGTGCAGCCTCAAGAACCGGGCTGGAGTGTTCGCCAGTTACGGTACAGGCTCCGCCATAGGCGTCGCGGACGGCGAGACTAAACAGTCCCTGCCCGAGCCGTGGCCTGATTTCAATGGGGGCGCCGTAGCGCGGAGGGGCTTCCGCGACCCGCTCCACATTCCAATAGTGGTGACCGTTCTGTGCGCGATCGAGGCAATCGCGTAGCAGACGATTGCCCTCTCCTGAATTCGTTGCGTAGGTCTTGCCCTGCTGGATGCCGGATTTGGCCCAATCGGACGGCGGATCAACCCATTCTTCTTGCGCAAAGAACACTGGTGCGGTGATCATCACGCAGCCGATTTGGAAGTTGCCAGTGATTCCATCGCCACTGCCACGCAATCGCACAATGCGGCCAGTCATTGATGCGAAATCGGGCGCACCATTCATCACACCGAAGCACTCCCAAGCAAGCCATGCGGGGAGCGCTTCATAACGCTCGAAGAATCCGAATCCCGCAATGCCCTTGAGTGGCGCGCGCAACTTGAAAAAGAATGGCTCGCCTCGGGAAATGGCGCGAAACGCTCGCCCCCCGTGGGGTTGCCAGAAATTGACCTCGTCAACTCGTGGCTGTTTCGCCAAGAAGGCATACCACTCTGGATCGGTGAGGCCAACGTAACCCCTCTGCGTGTCCATCGATGCTCCTTAGCATGCGGTGCCGCTGTCTCCCTTCCGTCAGCTCAGCAACGCCGCGACATGCGCCGCCGTGCATTCACGCAGCGCATCGAGGTCGTAGCCGCCTTCGAGCGCGGAGACGATGCGACCGTCGGCGTGGCGGTTTGCGAGTTCGACCAATCGTTGCGTGATCCAGGTGTAGTCGCCGGTCGTGAGTTGCAGTTGTGCCAGCGGGTCGCGGGCGTGGGCGTCGAAGCCGGCGGAAATCAGCAGCAATTGCGGGCGGAACAGGTCGAGTTCGGGTAGCAGGGTCTTGTCCCACACGGCGCGGAATTCGATGGAACCCGCGCCGGGGGGCAGTGGCGCGTTGAAGATGTTGCCGGCGCCGTGTTCGCTGGCCTCGCCGGTGCCGGGGTAGAGCGGCATCTGGTGGCTGGACGCGTACAACACGCGCGGGTCATGCCGGAAGATGGCCTGGGTGCCGTTGCCGTGGTGGACGTCGAAATCGACGATGGCCACTCGTTCGAGCCGGTGCGCACCGAGCGCATGCGCAGCGGCGGCCGCGACGCTGTTGAACAGGCAGAAGCCCATCGCTTCGTTGCGGGTTGCGTGGTGACCGGGCGGGCGCACGGCGCAGAACGCGCGGCGGGTTTCGCGGGCAAGCACGGCGTCGATCGCGGCGCATGCGGCACCGACCGCACGCAGCGCGGCTTCCAGCGAGCCGGGCGACATCAAAGTGTCGGGGTCCAGCCGGGTCCGGTCGTGCGCTGGCGCACTCCCGAAAATGTAGTCCACGTATTCGACGCCGTGCACGCGCTCGAGTTGTTCGCGGATTGCGCGCGGTGCTTCCAAGCGTTCGATCGCCGCGAACCGTGGATCATCGAGGGCCTGCAACACCGCCCGCAGGCGCGCGGGCGATTCGGGATGACCGTCGCCGGGATCGTGTTCGAGACAAGCGGGGTGTGTGTAGAGACGCATGCTGGCCCGGATGCTAGCGCAGTCCGCGACTCACGGAAAAGCAGAATGGTTTGCAGGTTCCGCCAGCAAAAAGCGTGGATGGCCGCGGAATGACGGACTGGCATGACCCAGTCGCTCGCAGACTACCTACTTTCCACGCGGGCGCTTTTCGTGTTGCCACAGCACCTCGCCGTGGCCACTGGCGCGGGCCAGCACGCGGCTCAGTACGAACAGCAGGTCCGAGAGTCGATTCAGGTAATGCACGACCTGCGGGCGCACGCTTTCGCCGCGCGCCAGCGTCACCACGCTGCGTTCGGCGCGGCGGCACACGGTGCGTGCGATATGGCACTGCGCCGCCGCCATGCCGCCGCCCGGCAGGATGAATTCCTTGAGCCGTGGCAGGTCCTCGTTGTAGTGATCCAGTGTTTGCTCGAGAGCCGTGACATCGGCGTCGTGGATCAGTTCCATGCCCGGCACACACAACTCGCCGCCCAAATCGAACAACGCATGCTGGATGCGCACCAGCAACTCGCGGATGTCATCGGGTACGCCGTCGCAGGCGAGCAGCACGCCGAGCGTCGAGTTCAACTCATCGACGGTGCCGTAGGCCTCGACGCGCGCGGAATCCTTGGGTGTACGCGAACCGTCACCGAGGCCGGTGGAACCATCGTCGCCGGTGCGGGTGTAAATCTTCGAGAGCCGGTTACCCACGGCCCGGCATCAACGCGCGGCGGTCAGGCGCAGCACGTTCCAACGGCGGCCCAGCAGCGCAAAACCGCCGAACAGCAGCGCGGTCCACATCACGGTGCCGGGCAGGCTGCCGTGCTCGTAGAACGGCCAGCCGGCGATGTAGCAGCTCATCAGGCCCCCCAGCGTGTGCGGATACATCGTGGTGGTCGCCCACGTGAAGAAGTTGGTGACCAGATAGAAGCCCGTCGCGCTGGCAACCGCCGCGACCAGCGTGTTCCCCACGCGCACGCGGCCGCGCAGCGAGAAACCGGCGAACGCGGTCAGCGCCACGCAGGCGTAGATCACGGGCGCGACCACCAGCCAGTCGACGACTTGCGACGACGGCAGCGAGAAGGCAATCACGAAGTCGGCGCAGGCCATCGCGACCAGCGGCACCGCGATCGCCAGCTTGCGGTTGGCGAAATACGCGCCGCCGAACAATGCCATCGCTTCGACCGGCGTGAAGTTCCATGGCATCGAACCCGCTGCGTAATGCACCAGCAACCGGTAGATCACGGTGAACGCGACCATCCCGCACAGCACCAGCGTGCCGGGAGAAACGAATGACGATTGCGTGGAGCGGGCGGGTTGCGACATGGAATCCATCCTCGGTTCGACTCCCGTTAGCTTAGCGCAATGTGCAAGTGGCCGGCTGACCCGCGTCAACCGGCTATCATTTCAAAATGACGCAACGCACGGACATCCTGATCGTCGGCGGTGGCTTGGTGGGCACCAGTCTCGCGCTGGCGCTGGATGAGTCCGGGCGCCGCGCCACCTTGCTGGAAGCCGTACCTGCGCGCATCACTCCGGCCGCAGGCGGCGGCGACAATGATCGCAACCTGGTGCTGGCGCGCGCCTCGGTCAACGCGCTGAAGGCTTTGCGCGTATGGCCGCATCTCGAGGCTGCGGCGGGCACCATCCGTCGCGTCGAAGTCAGCCGCGCGGGTGAGTTCGGCAAGTTGCGAATCACGGCGGAAGATGCCGGCGTGGATGCGCTGGGCCGGGTGGTGCCGGGACGCGTGCTGGGCGCCGCGCTGGAACGGCAACTCGCTGCATGCCAACACATCGAGCGCCTGGCGCCGGCAAAGCTGCTCGCGTTGACGCCCGCTGACTCGGGTTGGCATGCACGCATCGCGACCGACGATGGCGAGCGCATGATTGAGGCGCGACTCGTGGTGGGTGCCGACGGCAGTGATTCACTGGTTCGCGCGCAGGTCGGCATCGGCGTGCAGAAACACGATTACGCCCAGAGCCTGTTCGTCTGTACTGTCGGGTGCGACCACGACATTCCGGATTGCGCGTTCGAGCGGTTTTCCGACGAAGGCCCCGTCGCGCTGTTGCCGCTGCCGAACCAGTGGCGCGGACTGGTGTTGACCGTATCCGCCAATCGTCACGACGAAGTCGCGGCAATGAATGACGCGGCATTCATCGCGCTGGCGCAGCAACGTTTCGGCTGGAAACTCGGAAAACTGTCAAGGCCCGGCAGGCGCTTCGTGCACCGCATCCGGCGCATGCTGGCGGACGCCGTTACCGCGCAGCGCGCGGTGCTGGTCGGGAACGCCGCGCAGACGGTACACCCGATCGGTGCGCAGGGTTTCAACCTCGGACTGCGCGACGCGTTGACCTTCGCGGAATTGATTGCCGATGCCGATGATCCGGGAGCATCGGCGTTGTTGAACGAATACGCCGCACGGCGGCACCCCGATCGCGATGGCGTGCTGGCTTTCAGCCATGGCCTGATTGCGCTGGGTTGCCTGCCGCAACCGGCGCTTGCGCCGTTGCGCTCGCTGGCGATGCTCGCGCTGGGTGGCATTTCGCCATTGCGGCACGCGGTCGCGCGTCGCGGCATGGGTTTTCGCGGCGAGCCGCCGGCGGCGGCGCTGGATGCCGGCCCATGAACGCGCGTCGTCCCTCGCTCGACATCGCCATCGTGGGTGGCGGCATGGTGGGCGCCGCGTGCGCGTTGGCTTTGGCGCGTCGCGGTTTCACGGTTGCACTGCTGGAAGCGCGCGAGCCTGCGCCATGGAACGCGGCCGATCCCGAAGACCTGCGCGTGATCGCGTTGGCGCCGTCGTCGGCGCGTCTGCTGGACAAACTCGGTGCGTGGCGCGCCATCGAAACCGCGCGCGTGTCGCCGTATTCGCACATGCGCGTGTGGGATGGCGAATCGGGTGCCGAGCTGACGTTCGATGCCGCGCGCGAAGGCCGTGCGCAACTCGGCTGGATCGTCGAGAACAAACTGGTTGCATGCACGCTATGGGACGCGTTGGGCGCCGCCGGTGTACGCCGTGTGTGCCCGGCGCATGTTGCGTCTTTTGTCCAGCGCGAGGATCGCATCACGCTGGAGTTGGGCGATGGCGAAATGCTTTCGGCCGCTTTGCTGGTGATCGCGGACGGCGCGGATTCGGCGCTGCGCGACCAGGCCGGCATCGCCGTGCGCGGGCGCGACTACCAGCAGCGCGCGGTGGTGGCGCACGTGGCGACCGAACGCGCGCACGACGCAACCGCGTGGCAGCGATTCACGGATGAAGGTCCGATTGCGTTGCTGCCGCTCGCCGATGGCCGCAGTTCGATCGTGTGGTCGCTGCCGGAAGCGCGCGCGCGAGACGTGCTGGCGCTGGACGATGCGGCGTTTTGCGACGCCGCGGGCATCGCGTCGGATTTCCGTCTTGGTACGGTCACATCCACGACGCCGCGCGCGTCGTTCCCGTTGCGCCTGCAGATTGCGGAGCGGTTTGCCTCCGGGCGTTGCGTGTTGATCGGCGACGCCGCGCACGCTGTGCACCCGTTGGCGGGGCAGGGCGCGAACCTGGGCTTGCGCGACGTCGCGGAGCTTGCTTCGGTGTTGGGCGCAGCGCGCGACGCTGGCCGCGATTTCGCCCCGCCGCACGTGTTGCAACGCTATGCGCGCAGGCGGCGTTCCGAAGGCGTGTTGGATGCACGCACGTTCGACGCGATCGAACGGATGTTTGCGTGGCAATCACCCACGTGGGCGACGTTGCGCGGCGTCGGCATGCGTGCCGTGGATGCCATCGAACCGCTGAAGCGGCGCCTGTCGGCGCATGCGGAGGGGCGAGCCCGGATTTGACGCGAGATGCGTTGAAGCGCATCTCGCGCCGGCGAGCGACCGGACAAGGATGTCGGGGTCGGCGCCAGCGCCAGGGAAGGCTGCCTGCATGTGGCTGCTTTATGCCGTTTTTGCGTGAGGAACCCAACCAAGGAGAAGAATCATGCGATCTGTCATTGCAATGCTTGCGCTTTTCTTTCTCGGTGCCACTTCGCTCGCGCACGCCGCGATGCGCACGCAAACCGTCGACTACAAGGTTGACGGCAAGGCCATGCAGGGCGTGCTGGTGTGGGACGACGCGGTGAAGACGCCGCGGCCCGGCCTGTTGATGATCCCGGACTGGGTGGGCATCAACCCGGTGAACATCGATTTCGCCAAATCGATCGCCGGCAAGGAATACGTGATCTTCATGGGCGACATGTACGGCAAGGATCTGCGCCCGAAGGGCAGCAAGGAAGCGCAGGCCGCGACCAAGCCGTTGTATGCCGACCGGCCGATGCTGCGCAAGCGCGTGGACGCCGCGTTCGCCCAGTTGAAGGCGCTGGCGGCGAAACACGCGGCCCCGATCGATGCGTCGAAGCTCGCCGCGATCGGGTTCTGTTTCGGCGGCACGTCGGTGCTCGACCTCGCGCGCAGCGGCAGCGATGTCGCCGCGGTGGTCAGTTTCCATGGCGGCCTCGGCACTGATGATCCCTCGCTCGCAAAACACATCAAGGCACGCGTGCTGGCGATGAACGGCGCCGACGATCGCGGCACCATGCCGGATGCGCCGGCCTTCATGAAGGAAATGCAGCAGAGTCCCGCGCCGTGGCAGTTCGTCGCGTTCGGCGGCGCGGTGCACTGTTTCGCGGAACCGCAGTCGCATTCACCGCCGGGTTGCGTGTATGACCCGCCGGTGGCCAAGCGTGCCTTCGCGCTGATGCACGCGTGGCTGGACGAGGCGTTTGCGGACAAACCTTGAGAATGTAGGGCGGGAGAAGCGCAGCGCATCCCGCCGCACGACATCCCGGTGGCGGGTTGGCACCCGCCCTACAGGACTGATGCACGCGTGGCTGGACGAGGCGTTTGCAGACAAACCTTGGGAATGTAGGGCGGGAGAAGCGCAGCGCATCCCGCCGCACGACATCCCGGTGGCGGGTTGGCACCCGCCCTACAGGACTGATGCACGCGTGGCTGGACGAGGCGTTTGCGGACAAACCTTGAGAATGTAGGGCGGGAGAAGCGCAGCGCATCCCGCCGCACGACATCCCGGTGGCAGGTTGGCACCGCCCTACAAGGCTCGGCTCCAAAGGTGTAATCAGGAGCTGCGATTCACCGCGTAGTCCGCCAGCCCCGCGAGCGCATCGCGGTATTCGGAGGGCGGCAAGCCTTGCAACGCGGCATGCGCGGCATCGGCGTGGGATTCCGCCTTGGCACGGGTGCGTTCCAGCGCACCGGTACCGCGGATCGACGCGATGATCACGTCCAGCGCCGCGAGCCTTTGACTCGTGATCGCGTTGCGCAGCAGCTCCGCCTGCATCGGCGTGGAACGTTCGATCGCGTAGATCAGCGGCAACGTGGGTTTGCCTTCCGCAAGGTCGTCGCCGATATTCTTGCCGAGCGTCGCGGAATCGGAAACGTAGTCGAGCAAATCGTCGGCGATCTGGAACGCCGAACCGAGTTCCATGCCGTAGCGGCGCAGCGCGAGACACTGCGCGTGCGGCAGCCCGGCCAGTACGCCTCCGAGTTGTGTCGCCGCCGCGAACAACACCGCGGTCTTGCGCTCGATCACCTGCATGTACGCGGCTTCGCTGGTCTCGGCCTTGCCGATGTTGAGCAGTTGCAGCACCTCGCCCTCGGCGATGGAGTTGGTGGTGTCGGCCAGGATGCGCATCACTTCCATGCGATCCAGTTCCACCATCATCTGGAACGCGCGCGAGTAGAGGAAGTCACCGACCAGCACGCTGGCGGCGTTGCCCCACGCGGCGTTCGCGGTCTTGCGCCCGCGCCGCAGGTCGGAGCCGTCCACCACGTCGTCGTGCAGCAGCGTCGCCGTGTGGATGAATTCGATCACCGCCGCAAGTTCGATGTGCGCGTCGCCTTCATAACCCGCCGCATGCGCAGCCAGCACGTGCAAGGCCGGGCGCAGGCGCTTGCCGCCACCGCCGACGATGTGTTCGGCGATCGCGTTGATCAGCACCACGTCCGAATGCAGGCGCTGGCGGATCATGCCGTCGACCCGGTGCATGTCGGGCGCGGCAAGGTCGCGCGCCACGATGAAGGCGTTGGCGGACTCGGCCGGCGGGGCGGGGTTGGGGCGGTTCATGGACGTCCGTCGTGCGGCAAGCCGTTGATTATAGTGCCTTGCAGCAAGCTACCGGCATCGCCCTACGCCGCGGCGGGCATTGCGCCGGCATACGCGCCGATGTGCTGGTAGCATCCTCGGTTTCGGTCGTTCCAATTCGAGGGTTTGCACATGGCACGTGGCGTCAACAAGGTCATCCTGATCGGCAATCTGGGCGCGGATCCGGAAACGCGCTACAGCGCTTCGGGTACGGCGTTCTGCTCGATCAGCGTCGCGACCACCGACAGCTGGAAGGACAAGCAGACCGGCGAACGTCAGGAAAAAACGGAATGGCATCGGGTGAAGTTCTTCGGCCGGCTCGCCGAGATCGCCGGCGAATACCTGAAGAAGGGCCGGCAGGTTTACATCGAAGGTTCGTTGCGTACCGACAAGTACACCGACAAGGAAGGCGTCGAGCGTTACTCCACCGACATCATCGCCAACGAGATGCAGATGCTGGGCGGCCAGGGTGAAGGTGGTGGCGGCGGCCGTGGCGAAGGCGGTGGTTATCAGCCACGCCAGTCGCAGAGCCGTCCCGCAGGCGCACCGTCGGGTGGCGGCCGTCCTTCCGCGCCGCCGCAAGACAACGGTGGTTTCGAGGACGACGACATTCCGTTCTAGACGACACTAGTTTAACAGTGTTGATAATGATCAGAGGAAGCTGGCTAATTTGCTAGCTTCCTCTTTTCTTATGGTTCAATAAACTGTTGATTGCGGGCTCTGTAGTGCTACGCTAGGAAGAACTGTACAAGACAGGCTCCGTTGATGACCTTGTCGGTTCGTGTGCTTCGGGGTGGCGAGCGCGTTCCGTTCTTGCTCGATGAGCAAGGTCTACCGCTGTTCTACCCGACGCTGTTTGAAACTTCGCAGCTTCGCAACAACGGGGCTGCCGTCAACACGATCCGTAACAAGCTGCAGGACATTGAAGTCCTGCTTCGGTGGGAGGCCGTCAATGGCCGCGATCTCGTGGCTGAGTTCGCGAATGGACGAATGCTGACGCTTCCCGACATCGTGTCACTGCGAGATTTCTGCGGGCTCGATGTGCGTCACGTCGACGGGATGGGATTGCATTCGCATACCACACGCAACGTGATGTGGCTGGATGCGCGGACTGCTTCCGTCGCGTCGCGGCCGAGAGTCAGCCAAGCACAGCAATACAACCGCTTAAGTACGATAGCTGACTACCTCGAGTTCACGGCCTCGGCGATTACGCAACATCGGGGGCACTCGGGAGATGCCACGGCGATCGCCAAGATGGCGACCCGGATTCGCCATCATCGGCCGCGTGGCGGCCCTCGTTACGGCGACGACGATCCTAATGCCAAGGCACCTCCACCGGAGGTGATCGACCGGTTCATGGCGGCGATGGCCGTCGATAGTCCAGAGAACCCGTTTCAGGATCCGTCTCAGAGGCTTCGCAATGCGATCATCTTCGGATTGCTGCGATGGACCGGAATGCGACGCGGAGAGTTGCTGAGCTTGCGTCTCGACCAACTTGACTTGGGCGGAGAGCCGCAAGTGTGGATCCGTCGCAACCAGGATGATCCGCACGATGCCCGGCCGAACCAGCCGGTCTCGAAAACCAAGGAACGGCCTCTGCCTATCCCCGAGCAGTTGGCCGAGCAGCTTCAGGACTATGTGCTGAACGTACGCGCGAAGATCGCTCTCGCGCGAAAACATCCCTACTTGCTGGTGTCGCATCGTGATGGGCCAACTTACGGCCGTCCTCTGTCCGCTTCCGCGCTGGGAAGCCGGATCATGGCGACGGCGCGATCTGTCGCTCCGGAGTTCACACAGATCCACCCGCACGCGTTCCGACATCACTTCAACTACGAGTTGTCGGTCAAGATCGATACACACAATGCCAAAGTTCGTGCGCATCCAGAGGACCCGGCGGTCAAGCCAATCACTGAGGCCCAGGAGTTGAGCATACGTGCCTTTTTGAATGGGCACCGCAGCGTTGCGTCGGGGCAGCTTTACACACGCCGGCATGTACGGGAGCAGGCGGATCGCGCCGTTCGCCTGCTCCAGTCAGAAGCCATGATGACAAAGGCAACGGAGACTGGCGGCAATGACTCAAAAGGCTAGTCTCAGGCCGCATGATGAGAATGGCAGTCAGTATGCCCTCTCTAAGGACGGATATAAGTTCGACGTGCGCGGATCCTATTGGAAACTAAATAAGGACGCGACGGTCGCGCTTGGGCTAGCGGCGAAACTACCCGAGCCGGTGCAGATGGGATTTCGGGCAACGCTTAGGCGTTATGCGGAGGAAATGTCGGCACTCTATACCGAGAACATGGCTGTGCTGTTCAACCGATATCTGCGTGATGCCGGTGCGCGCGAAGTCTCCGTTGCGAATCTGCTGAACTGGAGAGCAATACTCGGTGAGTCAAACCAGTGGTGCTTGGGTAGCCTACGAAGTTTTCTCCTTGCCTGGCACAGCTACGGGTTCCCGGGAATCCAAGATGAGGTTGTCGATCTACTAAACGAATGGCGCATCAAGGGAAATGACAAGGGTGTTGCAGTCATAACGTCCGATCCGAAGGACGGCCCATATACCGACATAGAAGTGCAAGGGCTTCTCGATTGGGCGAATGCCGCGGTTTCGAGCCGAGAGCTTCAGTTTGCGGACTATGCCTATTTTCTGACGCTCCTGATGACCGCGCGGCGGCCAGTGCAAATCGCAGCCCTGCGAGGCAAGGACCTTATCGAAGAACACGGAGGCGGTGCGTCGTTGTTTCGGCTGAATGTACCGCGGGCGAAGCAGCGCGGCGGAGGTTTCCGCCAATCTTTCCGGTCTTTAGCGATTATTGATGACTTGCATGCCACCCTGCGTTACCAGCATGCACAGTCGGTAGCGTCGATCGAAAAGAAGATGGGTGCGAAGATCCCGAAGGACTTGAAGGCGGAAACTCCTATTTTCATTAACGAGAAAGCACTAGACGAGATCACCAGCCTGCCCTCCTTGAGGGCTCTTCTGCTTGGTCCGAAGCCGGACATCCTGCATGCAACCACGTCATGGTTGTCGACGGCACTTCGTCGCGTTGCTTCACTTTGCACAACCCGTTCCGAGCGGACCGGCGAACCGATCCATGTGACGGCCACCAGATTTCGGTACACGCGGGGTAGCAAGTTGCGCCGTGAAGGATTTAGCGCGTTCGTCATTGCCGAACTGCTCGACCACTCCGACATTCAGCAGGTTGGGGTGTACACCAAGAACACAGCGCAGGAGGCGATAGTTATCAACGAACTGGTCGGCCCGAGGCTAGCGCCATTCGCGCAGGCTTGTCTCGGAACGCTAGTGACGTCCGAACGCGAAGCTATCCGTGGTGACGATCCACATAGTCGCGTACCCAACCATCTTCAGCACCCGATCGGTACTTGCGGTAACTATGGCTTCTGCGCCAGTGGATTCAAGGCGTGCTACACCTGCCGATTCTTCCAACCATGGTTGCATGGTCCGCACGAGGAGGTATTGCGGGCGTTGTATGCGGAGAAGGAGCGTGCATATGCGGCGGGTTGCGCAGAAGAAGTGGTGAATGCGGATGACCGATTGATCTTGGCGGTCGAGGACTGCATTGCCCGCTGCAAGGCGGCAATGCAGGATGCCTCCGTGGTGGCCGAGGGATAGGTGCGCAGATGGATGGCGGAGCCAACGTTATTCAGTTCGTGCCCCGTGCCGACCTCGATGCACGCGAGAACTTAGCCGAGTTCGAACGGTTGGCGCGCGAGGAATTGACCGCGTTCGGGGACGAGGGGGCTTGGGCAAGCGATCGTTGGCAGGAAGGCAAGACGATTGCTGTATTCGCAACGAAGACGAAACCGCTCGGTCCCTACGCGTTTACACCGATGGCGGACCCATTTAAGCAATTCGCCAAAGCGTACGTCCGCTACGAGTACAGCCATCGACCGGTAGTGTCGGTTGCGTTTTGGATTCAAGCGTTGCGTTGCATAGAAGCAGCACTGCTGCAGGTGCACGGACGCGCAGCGATCGAGTTGCTCAACCTTGCAGTCACGGACGTCAGCGCCGTGAAATGTAAGGAGTTCTATCGGAGCGAAGACGTTTGGCACAAGACGGGGCTAGCGATCGCGCGCGTGTTCGACTTCTGCCGTGAACACCACCTGGTTTGTTCACTACCAACGTGGCAATCCCCATTTCCTAAACCGACGATCCTTACCGAGGATCTGGGTGAAGCCGGGAAGTTGCATCGCGAGACCAAGCTGCCATCCAACGCATCCATGCTCGCCTTGGCGGATCTGTTCTGCAAAGCGAATGACGCGGAGAGCCGTTTCTACTCCTCGATAATGGTGCTTCTCATGGTGGCGCCCAGTCGCATTTCCGAGGTTTTGCGCCTACCGGTGGATTGCATCGGCTTTGAAGCTGACGAACGCGGTGAGCCCCAGATGTACCTGCGCTGGTGGGCAGCAAAGGGTAAGGGCTTCACGAAGAAATGGATCGTCCCGGCGATGCGAGAAGTGGTGTCGGAGGCAGTCCGACGTTTGATCGAAATCGGAGCGCCAGCGCGTGCGGCAGCGAAGTTTGCGTTTGATCATCCTGGCGAATTCCTGGGCCACGAACGCGATCCAAAAGCCGATACCGGGGACGCTGTGCTGTCGCCGGAAGAGTTTTGTGCGGTCATGGCCCTTGATCCGAAGGCCTCCCTCAGAAATGCAGATGGGAGCGCGAGGTGGAGCCCACTCACGACCAGCACGAAGTGGATTGCTTCCCTTGTTTCTGCCGGGGTGACGTACGGCCGGCTTACCGAGTACGTCCACCAGACCTACTGCGGGTCTACATGGCCGTTTATCGATGTGGGCCAGACCGTATACGCTTGGGATGCCTTGTGCCTGCATCGCGAGAATGAGTTCCACCATGACTTCGCGGTCAAGCCGTTTTCTTGGCGACTACCAACGGCGACCCAGGTTAATGATCGGCTACAGAGCGCAAAGAATTCTTCTTTGTTCGATCGTTACGGACTGAAGAATCCGGATGGATCGGCGATCAACCTCACAAGCCACCAGCTACGCCACTGGCTAAGCACCATGTCGGAGCGTGCAGGGATGGACGACTACACCCTCGCACAGTGGGCAGGTCGGGCGCACATCGCCGATAACAGGCATTACGACCACCGCACGCCGGACGAGAGATTGAGTGAGGCCAGGGGCTTGGTACTATCTGAAAAACCCACCTTGCTGCAGCGTTTCAAGAACCGGCAGCCTGTCACATACAAAGAGCTGGGAGTGAATCGCCCGGGAACTGCCAAGCCAACGCTCGTTGGGCTTTGCCTCCATGACTATTCGATGACGCCTTGCACAAAGGCGCGCCAGTGTGTGACCTGCAAGCAAAACGCTTGTGTCAAAGGCGACGTTGTGACGTTGGATCGCATCAAGCGCCTCGAGGATCAACTGCAAGTCGCCTTAGATCGTGCCGAGAATGCGCATCAGGGCGGTGCCTTTGGCGCTGATCGTTGGGTGGATCATTACAAATGGGAGTTGGCTCACACGCGCACGATGCGAGTGATGCTGGAGAGGCCGGACATCCCGGACGGCACGCCGTTACGCATTTCGGATGCGCACGACCCATCACCAGTGCGACGGGTGATGATGGATCTGGGCATCCTGGCGTCTCCTGCCTCCGATCAGGCTGAGTTGCCAGTGATCATCAAGCCGCTCCCTGGGGCCGAGGATGCCTAAGCACATCGTCACCAGGTCGAGTCTGCCGAAGATCACTCGCGAACTGGATCGCTGGGACGGCAAGTTAACCTGGCCGCTGTTCTGCGAGCGTATTGCCAAGGTGCTTGGTGTTGACTCGGTTTCACGACACACGATGTACCAGTACCCGGCGGTTGTCGAGCGCTTCCAGCAACGCCAACGCGATCTGCGCGAGGCTGCGAAGGCGATGCCACGCAACTTCACGTTGGATGTGGCCACGAAGCGGATCGCCGATTTGGAAGCCCAAGTGAAACGCTTGGAAGAGACGAACACCTTGTTGCTCGACCAGTTCCGTCGTTGGCAGTACAACGCCTATGCCCACAACGTCCGGATGGATTCGTTGAATTTGGACAAGCCGCTACCGGAAATTGATCGCTCTGGGCACAGGAAGGACCGTCTTAGAAAATGAGATGTTTCTAGGGGGAGAGAGTCGACAACGTACTATTGCTGGTGTCCTCGCGTCAATCGTGGGGGGTGACCTGTTTTGGGACACGGTAAAGAGCCGCGAGAGGCTGATCGGAGGCTGATCGCGATAACGTTCGATTCGAAGGGTATCGCTGGGGCTTAAGAATGGTAATTCCAGTTGCTCGGCTCAAGTTCTATCGCCGGATGCATACGCTGAGGGCATTGATCAATAAGAAGGATCAGACGCCGGGCCGACTTGTTCGGACTCTAACTTATCTATGGCAACAGCGCTCGTTTCCAAGCCTTTTGCCCGGTCGAGCACCTTGGGGGTCGTCCGATCTCCTCTCTGATCCATCCGTCAACGAGTTCGTGGATTGGCTGGAACTACAACCCTTCGAGGAGGCCGCCTATTGGCTTGCGACCTTGTACTCCAAGCTGGTGGATCATTCCATCCGCTCAGAACGCGCCATGTTCTTTACGCCGCCACAACTGGCGGAGCATGTGATTGATGGCCTTCTGGACAATGGGGCATTAATCATCGAACACAAGTGGCACGATCCGGCGTGCGGAGGATCGGCGTTTCTTGTCCCGCTTGCTCTGCGGATGAAAAAGGAAATCGGCAAGAGAAAGCTTTCGGCCAAGGAGCAACTGAAGCATATCGAGCGGAATCTGAGTGGGAACGACTTAGACGAAGAACTGCTCGAGCTCTCCAACTCGCTGTTGCGGATGGCTCTCTATCCGCTGATTGAGACATCTCGCTACGTTCCCAACTTCAAGCTTTCCAATGATGACGGACTTGCTCAAGGGAGGCATGCAACTTGCAAGCACGATGTGGTGATATGTAATCCGCCATATCGGAAGCTCCGGTCCGAAGAGGTCGAGCGCTACCGAGATGGATACGACGATATCGTGGAAGGGCAACCGAACATCTATGGGCTGTTCGTCCACCAGGCTCTCCGGCTATGTCGGGCTGGCGGCCTTGTTGGGCTGTTGACCCCGACAAGTTTCCTGTCCGGCCGATCCTTTTCTAAGCTGAGGAGGCGTTTGATCAGGGATGCGAGCATCATCCAATTCGACATGCTCGGTAACAGAATGTCGATGTTCATCGATGTCCTGCAGGAGACGATGATCAGTGTGCTGAAGGCGGAGAGGACTCCTGAGGGTACAGAACGAAATGCGAAAGTGAGCGTACTCACGGTCGACGGAAAGTTCCACAGCGTGGGCCGCTGTTGGTTGCCAAGCAACGGGGATCCGTGGCCCATTCCAAGGGCGGAATCAGATGCGTTGCTGCTCAGATCTGTCGAGAAGGCCAAGTTTTCGCTCTCGGACTATGGGTACACCCCCAAGGTCGGACATTTAGTCCCTTTTAGAGATACTCGTTGCCGCTTCAGGAAATACCCGAAGAAGAGAATCAATGGCAAGACAGTCGTTCCTTTGGTCTGGGCAACCGATATTGCGCCGGGTGGAAAATTCAAACATGGACGAGATCCTAGGAACAAGCAGAATGAAGCGTTCGTGGAGGTCAAGAGCTTGGGAGACGCAGGGGTCATAAGCCAGGCCGCCGTTCTCATGCAGCGGCTGACTTCCAGCGATCAGCGAAGCAGGCTTGTTGCTGCGCCTGCACCAGCGAACTGGGCTGAGAAGTACGGTGGGTTTGTTTGCGAAAACCACGTGATCATCCTCGCGCGAAAGAGGGATTCGTTAGTTTCGGTCGAGACAATGGCTCGAATTCTAAATTCCCAGCCGGTTGACCGCGTCTTCAGATCCATTTCGAGTACAAATAACGTTGGCGTTTCTGAACTCAACAAGCTCATGCTGCCGAGTCCAAGGGAGTTGCTCCGCCTCCTTGCAACAGGTTTGGACGTTGATCGTTCTGTACTCTCGGCCTACGGATTGGATACGGCATGAAGCGCCGTCACGGTAGCAGTGCAAGAGACTTGTCGAGATTCCGATCCGCACAGGAACGTAAGCGAGAGCGGATTGCAAAGCTACTCGCGCGTCAAGCTTGCGGCGTACCGCAAGTAATGCCGCTGCCTTCGCCGCCTCTAAATCAAGAGACCGAGATCAATCACCTACGCCGGGAAGAGCCCAAGCCCGTGCGGATGGATCTCCGGCTGCGGGCTGACGAAGCGAATGTCGAACTACACGTGAATCGGGCGGTTGGCTTGCTCGCCGCCAAGCTATTGCAAGCTGCTGAGTCAAGAGAACCACATGTCGTTTTACTTTGGCCAGGTTCGCTGAGGGCGTTGGCGCTGGTACATGTGGTAGCAACAGCTGCCCAGTGGAACAAGGGCAACAAACAAGGCATCCGCACTTTGCTATATCCGGCAAAGTCCAATTTCTTGAATGCTCTGAATCATGCCTATGTAGATCGATCAGACCTCGTAGAGTTAGCCCGCGAACTCCTCGAAGGCTCTAATAAGATCAATCCAAGGGTTACGCATACACTTCGAGAGAAGGATGCATTTTGGTTTTCCTTGAACAATCTCAAGCCAGAGGTCACGGACAGAATCCATCCGAGCTTGGCTGAATTATTCCCCCACTTCTTCGCTAACAGGGATTTCCAAGGTTGGCGCCCGTGTGATGGCGACCTGCTTCGTCACATCAAGGCAAACCTTCGAAGCTACGCAGATCGACGCATTCTGGAGCAGAACACAATCCGTGCACTCAGTGACCCGGATAGCGCACCAGATGCGCTATTCGCCGTTAGCTGGAAGGCGTCCCGCTCGGATGTCCGCGCCGCGTTGCGACATCTTGAACACTCAAGGAAGCCGGATGTACTTGTTGTCGATCTCACACGCTCGCTGCGCCGAGATAACCCGTCGTGGAAGTCAAATGCCATCATGTTTCTTGAGTGCTTCCGGCGAGCCCACCCGGAAGATACCCCGCCAGCCCTCGTCGTGACTGATGAGCCTCACGTCTGGCCTCAAATAACGAAGGAACTGAAGAAGAATGCAAACAAGAAGCTTGAGGCAGCACGGTGGTTGCTTGAATCGCCTCCCGCGACCACTGGCGTCGTCTGCACCGCTTCCCGGAATGGCCTCATGGCCGTGGAGGACTCGCGGGAACGCACGGTTTCTGAAAAGGACATCCAGGTCGCGATTACGGATACAGAGGCAGGTCGCGTAATAGCTCTTCTCGATCGAATGCGAGAGGGGTTGACCGATCCAGATTGGAGCGGTGCCATGGAAGCGGCTGCTAAGTATCTTGCGAAGTTGGCGGCGCTTCCATCTAGCACTCGCGTGCTCTTGATGTGGTTGAACGAGACGAACGTGCCCGACGATGTGCGGAGGAATTTTGCTTGGCCAGTATTCCAGTCGAAGCTAGAGCAGATCCTCCATCACCCAGCGTTCAAGAAGCGTGCCCTCTTGAAGCAGGCGATCGACCAAGGGAACGCTCTGTGGGTGAACTATGCGAACGGAACTCCCATGGCGCGCAAACTTGCCGAGCTGATCGAAGAGCACACACGGGGCAGCGAGCGGTGTTGCGTGGCGTTCACCAAACCCACTGCAAGGCGCTTGGCTGAGCGTTACTTCGAGTCCTACGATGGTTACCCTGAGGGTGCCGGCTTCGAAGTTCTGCGCGACTGCGTTCGTTTCGTGGTGACGCGCGATCTCGAAGGCGATTTTCGGCGCGATAACTCTGAGACCGTTATTTTTGCCGGCTTAGATGAGGAGTCATTGCGCTACCTCCTCGTTGAGGAGGGAATCTCGTCGCCTGCCTATGTTCTGTTGACACGACGCAATGCTGCTTACCTGAGGGCGACACTGAGATCGATCAATTCGATTCCAGGTTTCGAACCGTTGCGAAGCCGCATAGAAGCAATCCTCAGGCAGCTACCGGACTTTCCCGATTTGAACGACCGCAAGATCTTCAGTCGAACAGATTTCGTATTGCCTACATTTTCTTTTGAGCAGGGGTTAGCCTCGTCGTTTGCCAGTGGTGATGACAACGATGAAGGTGCATGGGAGATTTTCCTCGATAGTGGCATACGAATTCACCGGAAACCGCAGTCGACAGTGTATTTGTACGATCCTGCCTTGTCCCACACGCCAAGCCACGGGTTTAGGTCAGTCGATGTGTCGAAGCTGATGGAGGGTGATCGCCTCTTTGTGATGTCTGTCGAGCTGCGCGAGATGACGGAAGCGGCCCTCAAGGAGGCTGGAGCGCCCATCTCCAATGACCGCGGTTTCGAGAGCTCGCTCCGTCAATACCATGACCGCGTGGGAGAACTGGTGAGCGATGTCCCTGGATCCACTCTCTCTGAGAAGGCGCGCAGGATCTGGGCAGCGATTGAGGAAAACATCAACTCGGGCATCGAGATGCCTGTTGAGGGTACGGTAAAGAATTGGATGGATGTTGATAGGTTTCGCGACTGCCCGTTTGAAGAGTCCAAGCCAGGCGCACCTAGACATGAAGCACATTTCAAGGCTTTTGCTGAGACCATCGGGCTAGACGCACTTGAGGCCGTGTATTTCTGGAAAGCTGTGATCCAGCCGCTGCGTGGTGTGCGTCGGGCGGATGGGCGTCGGGTTTCCGATGCATACGCGGATTTGCTGCTGGACCCGGAGTCTGCAATTGTGCACAAGCGGCTGAACCATGCTGTGGCGCAAGCGTTGTTTGCACGGGCCAAAGAGAATGTTCATGTAATCGAGGCGATTAGAAAGCCTGACAGGGGGCCATCAGATGGATAGCGGTCAGATGGATAGCAGCGTCGTGCGGGCAGATCCTGGAAGTATCAGCACGACGCTTAAGGAGGCAGTCGTCGATTCCTTGCTCAATGTCGTGTTCTCGCGCATCAGTGGTCATGGGCCGGAGGGTGAGATACTGTTCGGGGCCCGCCCCAGGACAGTTTTGTCATCAGCATTCCTACTTCCGCCGCTCCCAATGCAGGGACCTGGCGACGAGGTGACCCAGCCGATCAGGATCACGGCCCACGGAATTGACTTCCAGATATTCCACGAGGAAGAAGGCGTTGTATCAGTCAAGCCGAGCTTCCAAATCTATGTTCGGATCTTTCCCTGTGTCGATGACCTGAGGCGGCCAGACTGCGCTCTTAGGTTTCGGGTGCAAGATGCAGTCCGACGCGAATTGCGAAATCAGACGGATGCCGAACTGAAAGCCCGTTGGGAGGCGATGTCGGGCGGCAAGCCGTTTCGGGAGCGTTTTCGAGATCCAGAGTGGAAACAGGTCGACGAATCTGTCCGGGAAGAAATCCGTCGCCAATTGGGGTTGCCGTCGAACGTCACCACGCTGTTTTCCATGGAGTCAGGAGGGAGCGACGATGCCACCGAGCCGGCTCCCGAAGGAGTAGTCGTCGAAGACAATCAGGCTACACCATTGAACGATAGCCTGTTCAGGCCAATGGACGTGCCGCACAAGTGGCTGCGAATCCCTTTGGACACCGAACAGATTCCCACTCTTGTCATCGACCCTAAGCTTCCGCCAGCGGAGCTTTCGATGCGAATTGACCGTGCAACCGAAGAGCTGAATGAAGCGATTCGTATCGTAGTGCAGCGATGGGCAGAGTCAGATACGGGGAAGGCGTGGTGTTTTCGGAAGAAAGTGAGCGTTCTCCCTTCGCAGTATCACGGATGGCAGAAGTTCCTTGAAACCATCCGCTCCGATACACGGCTGGAACTTGCATTACCGGATTTCTCGCTGCAGTGGCAGGTTCGGCTGTCTAGAGACTGGCTGAATCCGCAGAGATCCAATTTGCATGTGAGCTTGGAAAACGTCTCGACTGAAGTGCGGCGCGGTGCCGAGATGACGGATCAAAGCATCTTCCAAGTGCACCTCGAAATCAGCGTGCCGGCTTGCCTTCATGCTCCTCTAAAGCTTGGCCGTGTCGAGGCATCCTATAGGTACAACCGGTACCTGGAGTATCCAGCCCTTGGATTCAATGGAGGTGTCATAGCGACTCGAGAGACGGGTTCTCCGCTGTTGAAGCTCCAGACCACATGGTGTCCGCGTTACACCCAGCCTCGTGTAGTGCCCAAGACGTACTTGGGCATCAATCCGCGGATCCGGTTGTTGAGCCAGAGCGATGGGCTTGCCGGCATTCTGCCACTGGGAAAGGCGCTCGATGAGTGGTTCGCATCGCTCGATCAAAGAGTCGATTTAGCAGCAGGCTTGACCGAAGATGATCGTGAGGGGCTAGCGCGAGAGCGAGCAGGCTTTCTGAGAGACAAGGAGGGTTGGCTAAGGGAGATCAGTGCCGTCAAGGCGGGGCTGCAAATTCTGCAGGATTCGGCAGAAATCTGGGCGCAGAGCCGTCAGCGGGGACATCAATCTGATGAACGCGCCAACGTCTTTGAAGCATGGCTCGCAATGAACGAGTCTATGGCAGATGTCTTAAAAGACCGCCTTAAGGATGACAAGGGCGAATGGCGGCTTTTTCAGATCGCCTTTGTGATAGCGAACATCCCTGCCATGGCGAGTCGTATGTTGCCATTCGCAGATAGGTACGAACGGACCCGGGATGACACGGTCACGCTTCTCTACTTCGCGACCGGCGGCGGCAAGTCCGAGGCATTCTTTGGGCTCCTCGTCTTCTCGCTGTTCCTTGATCGCCTACGCGGCAAGCGCATTGGCATTACTGCGATGGTTCGCTATCCCCTGCGTCTGTTGACGATCCAACAGGCGCAGCGATGCGCGAAGGTTCTCGCCAAGGCGGAGCTCGTTAGGAAAAAGCTCAGCATCGCGGGGGATCCATTCTCCATTGGCTTCTGGGTTGGCAGCGGGGGTTCGCCTAATCATCACAAGGCACCAGGCGTTTCCGACATACCCGACATCAGCGATCAAGCTGCGGACATTGAGACGGAACGAAGCCTATTGGGTAGCGAAGTCAACTACGAGCTGCAGAAGGCTGCGTGGAACAAAATCCCGAGTTGTCCTTTTTGCGGCGCAGAAACTGTATTGCGTACTTTCTCGAGCCGGGGTGGAACGTTGGCGCACGTTTGCTCGAACGCGGCATGCGACGCGAACAGTGATGGCTATGCCCCACTGCCGTTTTACATTTGCGATACGGACATCTATGACCTCGCTCCCTCTGTGCTACTGGGCACGGTAGATAAGCTTGCCCTCATCGGTCAGTCTCCGCGTACGCTGCGCCGCATCTATGCAATGTTTGGTGCGGCTCCGTGGTTCAACCCGGTCACGAAACGGCTTTACATTCCGAACGAGACACGGGAATTCGAAGGTGGCCCCGAGTCAAGGGGATATGAAGGTGTGTTTCCTGCCTATCCGGATGGAAAGCACCTTTTTCATGATCCGTTTCCAAGCCTACTCATCCAAGACGAGGCACACTTGCTCGATGAATCTCTTGGGACGTTTGCTGGACTGTTTGAGTCTGCGTTGGACGCGATCCTTGAAGAGATCGCCAAGCCACTTCGAAAGATCGTTGCCTTTGAGCCTGGTGGCCGCGTTCGGCGACGCGCGAAGGTTATCGCTGCGTCTGCGACGGTATCGGACCCGGATAGACAACTGGAACACCTCTACCAGCGCCCCGTCCCGGCCATGCAATTCCCGTATCCGGGTGAAGAGCTCTACGAATCCTTCTACGCACATCCTGCTGAACCGGATGAGCCTGAGCGGAGGCAGATTGAAGATGTCGAAGTGCGGGCGAAGTGTGCCCGTGTCTATGCAGGATTCATGACCAATGGTCGTGCGCATACTGCAACGACCGTTGCAGTTCTTTCGAACTTTCATACGGTAATAACCGAATTCCTGCAGTCGTTGACTTCAGGAGATGGGGCGTTGGTCGAGACCATACGTTCCAAATTGGTCCACGCGGTATCAGCATCTCAGCTGTGGCCCTTCTATCGATCGGCTCTTGCCGAGGCGTCAGCTTCTGAACTTGCCACGTTGATCGATCTACATCGCATTGCGCTGACTTATGTCACCAACAAGAAAGGTGGTGACCAGATCATGGCGGCTGAGTTCGAAGAGACCAGGAAGCGACATGCGGAACGGCAGTTGGTTATCAAGGATCTCAGAACTGACCTTATTACTGGCTCAGTGTCGCAAGGCGAGATCCAGAATACCGTGCAGGAAGCGCAGTCCAGACCGCGGCCAGGAAAGCCTCTAGAAGACCTGGATACAGTTCTCCGTTCTGTGATCGCAACATCGGCGGTGTCTCACGGTGTGGACGTGGAGGAGTTCAACTCCATGTTTTTTGCCGGCCTGCCATCGGACATCGCCGAGTACATCCAAGCTTCCTCGCGCGTCGGCCGCACGCACGTTGGATTCGTTGTACTGATTCCGACTCCGCAGAGACGTCGGGATCGATATGTCATCGAGGTCTTCGACAGCTATCACCGCTTTCTAGAACGAATGGTGTCGCCGGCAGCCATTGATCGCTGGGCTGGGCGCGCCGTAGAGCGTGTGCTGCCGAGCTTCATTCAGGCCTATCTCGCGGGAATCACCTATATCCGTGATGTTCTTGCTGCAGGTCCTGATGACAAGTGCAGGGTACGGGATCTCTCATGGATTCCGAACATTGTTAACCAGTACAACGGTCAGGCGACCCGCGGCCCCTTGGTTGCTGGCCTTTGCTCGTTCGTCGAGCGTGCCATCGGTTTGGACAACGAGGACTTTGCTCCAGGGGGCAAACGACACTATCAAGAGCTGATCCGGGAACGAGTTGAGTCAATGTTGAGCGGCTGGGCTCGCGACATGCTTGGTGAGAGTCGCGGCATTTGGGACTTTTTTCAGTCTCAGTCGAGTGTTATGAAGCAACCCATGAAGTCTCTGCGCGATGTCGATGAGGCTGGATACATATCCTTTGGGCACCGCGATCTGGATGGTAAACGCGGGATTGATGACCGCACAGCTCGGCGCGTCATGGGACTTATCCGCCGGGGCGTCGCCGAAGGCAGCGATCAAGGAGACTGAGCATGGCCAGCAGACACAACTGGCGGGGGAGTGAGGAGCCGCGGGAGCCATCAGCGTCCAGCATGACCCGTTCCCGGGGCCAATTGGGGACGGTGTACGCGCCGGGTGCCCTCTTTACGTTTGAAGGTGGCTTGGGCGCGTGCTTGTCGCTTCCAGATCAGAGTCGGGATCCGATTCGTGCCGACATCGCCCCTGAGACGGGAATCCAAATCCACCTTCGGCTGCGAGAGGTGTGGCAGAGCTGGTTCTCGCGAGCCATGCAAGGAGGGACTCCCGATCACCCTGTATTGCCAACGCAGTGCCTCGACGCAGCGCTGCTGCGGGACGGCGAGTACTTTGCACCTCCACCCGCCCGCTTCGAGTTGGTTGATCCCAGAGCAATGTGCTATGTGCCCGCTCCGATGGACTTTGTTTGCAATACATGCGGCCGATTCCGGAAGTACGAGACGATTCGCGAGACTGCCGCAGAGTTGGGTCAATTGAAGACGCAGAATTGCGACACGCGATCGAATGAGTACAGGGGCAAATGTCGCTGGAGACAGTTAGATGTCGTTTTTGTGCACTGGTCAGGGCACTGGGAATCCCCGACGCCCGGCCGCTGGGAATGGAACACACAAGAACAGAAAGCTTCAAAGCCCTTGGGCATATGCCCTTTGTGCCAAAGTCGGAAGTTTTATCTGATCGACACGTCTCCCCGCATCGGCCAATGGTTTTTTGAATGTGAAAACGGGCATAAGTATGGCGACAGTTGGCTTCAAAATGATCGAGTGACGACCGAACTTTTGGGTGACGAGGCCATTCAGAGGCCACCGCGTTGGCGTCGCATGGAACCGATTTCGTATCGTGCGACACCAGCTTTCTATCCTCACTCCGAGCAGTTTATTGTTCTATCCGCGGATCAGCGTGACTTACTTGAAATGCTTCAGGAAGGAAACGAGTTTGACCTCGCTGGTTTCATTTCCGAACAGTTTGGCCTGGGAGCCCGTCCGCCCAATGACGCCGAAGTTGTCGAAATTTTACGGCGGGCGGGGCACTCCGACAAAGTCTCACGGTACGAGCGCATGGTGGCGATGCGCAATTCACCGAATATCGCCAATACGCCTATGGCTGAAGAGCTAACCGCTCAGTTGCGTGAGATGGTCGCAGAATGGAGGGCAATTCCGAACCTCGTGCCTATCCAGCACGAATCGCCAGCGTGGCTTGATGTACTGATCCGCCGACGTGCTGAGTTTGGTAGCCGGTACGACCCATTGCGCTTGGCGGTAGAACATGAGGCCCTTTCACGTAGCAAAATTCACGCCACCAACCCAGTCGACGGCCGATCTCCATACGTCCGATTTGCCCACCCGGACAAGGATCTTGCCCCAAGAACCCAAGCGGAACTTTCGACCCAGAAAACCCACACGTCGCAACTACTCGACATCCTGGGAATCGCCGACATGGGGCTGATTCGAGAGTTTGATCTGTGCCGGTTCACCCATGGCTACACCCGTATGTCGACTGATCCGTTAATCGAGAAGTCCGATCAGCAGGTGTTAATGCTTCCGGTTCGCTTGAACCTTTTTCAGGAACTCGGGAATGGCAAGATACCGATCTATGTGGTCAATCAGGCAAACGAAGCTATCTATGTTCGTCTCGATCCAAGAAAGGTCTATTCGTGGTTGCGATCGGTTGACGTTGTTGATCTTTTGGACTGGGATGCATCCGGCCAAACTAAATTAGGCGCTCATCTTCTCCATAGCGCGACTCCATTCGGAAAGTTCTTCTCTGATCTCGTTCCAGGGCCTGCGAATGCCTATCGGTATGCCTATACGTTATTGCACACGTATGCTCACACCTTGATGAGGGTCATTGCCGAATTCTCAGGATTGGATCTGGGTAGTCTTGGCGAATACTTGTTTCCTTCCGATCTCGCTTTTGTTGTATATCGCAATGGCACAACAATGGATCTTGGCAATTTGTCAGCACTCTGGAGAAATTACAACACGACATTTTTGGAACAGCTGGTATCGCCCAAGACGCTGATGTGCGGTGCGGGCAGCTTGTGCGACTCTTCCGGCGGTGCTTGTCCGAGCTGCATCGTTGTTCCCGAGACTTCCTGTATTGCGGGAAATCAGTTGCTATCGCGATCTGTCTTGCGTGGCGGACCCGCGCCGAGAGAGGATCTGCCCAAACATGGGCTTGTCATCAGCGGCTACCTTGACATTGCTTCGGGGCACCCCATTGGCTGAGTCACATTTTCTTCAACTTGCGACGCATGCGCCGATCCTTTCACGGGTCTTCAGGTTGGCGGGGAAAGGTATGCACGATGCTTTGGGTAGCGCGAAGGACATTGGGCGCTTGATCGGCGTAAGCCATGCGAGAATCCCAGAGGTTATTTCTGGGCTGAGGGCAGCCGAAGCTGTTGGCGCAGTCAGTCAAGGTGCTGAGGGGGTCTGGCGGGTGACTTTGCCAGAGCATGAAAGTCGTGAGCTTGCACTATTGCTCCGTGGCGCGGCGCTGTACAGGGAACATATCCACGAGGATAGGGACACGGTCCATGTGGTGATTTCTAAACCCGCAGAGCCGAGCAAATTCATATCCGCACTGGACAGCTCGCTGGAAGGCGCGTGGGGCCTCTGCTCGACAGCTGACGTCTTGGCCGAGATGGCCGCACGTGCGCTGACTCGATTCAGCATCATGACGCCGTTCGTCGATGGCGACGGCGCCAGCCGAATCCTGAGTCTCTTTTCAGCGACAAAGACAGCTGTGCGTCGTGAGCTGATCGTACGAGATGGACTGCCGGACCACTTGCGGCTGCGGGTAGACGAGTTGAGGGAGCTTGGCGTACACGTTTTCGATTTTCGATTGTCTCGTCTCGGCAGAGCGGGCGCAGAGACATTTCACGCGAAGGTCGTGCGCGTCGACGAGGCCGAATGCTATGTTGGCTCATCGAACATGACCAAATGGAGTTTCGACTACTCACTGGAGCTCGGAATCCTTGTAAGTGGTTGTTCAGGCAGGCGAGTTTCCCAAGTGATTGATGCTGTACTAGCGGTTTCGGATGAGATTCCGATCTAGCGCTACAAGCGAATGTTGCGTTAAGTCGGTCGCTGGCTGGGGTTGGCGACACGAGCAACGTCGTCGAAGCAGATCAACTTTTTTCGGTCAGCTCTGAGCAGCGGCTGCCGGGAGCGCCTCGTTGGTGCACCCGCACAGGGGCATGAGCGAAGCCTTGCTGCGAAGAAAGGTGTGAACGTGTGACTCACCGTTAGGCGGAATTTCCCGTGCACGTTGTATTCCGAAGCTTTGGCCCGCTGGGCGGTTAGACGGCGGCGTCAACCATGAGGTCAGCGATTTTGCATCCGAGGCCGTTTGCTACGCGTTCCAGCGTGGTCAGGGTCACATTCCGTTCACCACGTTCGATTGAGGAGTAGTAGGCCCGATGCATATCGATTGCATCGGCGAACGAGTCCTGGCTGAAATCGCGGGCGAGGCGCCGGCGCCGAATGGCGGCGCCGAGTTTAGCTTGCAGGGTCACCTTGTTCATGTGGCGACCGTACGCAGCCGCCACTTTTACAGCTACGCTCTTAGATGTAGTCTATATATATGGGTACATGGTGGCGGTGCAATGGGCTTGCGGCTTGTCTATGACGATTTGGATTTGTCCCTGGATCTGCCCAGCGCGCCCGGCATGGCCGAGGCCATTGGAATGCAGATAGAGCGATGCTTGGTTCCTGGTGGGGTATCAGGCTTTGCGTGGCGGCTGATCGGCGAAATCACCAACATGCTGGACGCAGATCTTCAGCCTCCATCACCTCAGCAGATGACTGTAGCCACACTTCTGGCCAAGGCATTGAATATATCGATCCCCGGTGAAGCGTTGCGCTATCAAGGTTGCATGACGGAGTTCTTGGATCGTCATCAGCCGCTCTTAGATGTCCGATACCCGTCATTGCGCGGGAGGTTCGGCCCGGGGCGGGCCGTATAGAAAACGATGGGCCCAATTACATTTATCCGATCATGACTTCATCCGAGAAACTCGAGGATCTGATGCAGCGGTCTATTGAGGATTTTCGCGAAGAGCCTGCGTTCTTTCGCGCGATGCTCGAGGCCACTCTGTATGCGCACGCTCCACTCGAACGATCGGAGCGTTTGCGATTGGTGATGTTCAAGAGCCCTGATGACGGCGAGTATGTGGTACCGGTGTTTACAGATGAGGCGAAGGCGAAGTTCGCTGCGCGTGGCAATGTACGCGTCGTCGCGATGATGGGGCGCTCATTGCTTAATGTGACTCAGGGCGCAGTAGTCATGCTCAACCCGAACGATGCGCGGTGCACCATATATCCAGAGGAAATCAGCGAGCTGCTTGCCAGCGGCACGCTCACGCCGATTCAGCGATTGCAATTCCGTGAAAATGAGACGCGATGCTACAAGCTGGACAAGATGCCGCAGTCGCTCAAGAAGGCCTTGAAAAAGTCGCTATCCGATATTCAAGGGGTCGAATTAGCCTATGTTGCAGGGGTGCGGTGGCAACAGGCCGATCTTCCAGATAGTTTGCTTATTGCGCTGGGCGGGCATCCCGATAGAGCCGAGCATGAGGTTCGCGCATCCGCTGCTGCGCTTCGCCATGCGATAGAAGATCTCGCTCAGCCTGTTGATATGATTCACTTTGACAGCGGGCAAGTTCCACCGGAGTGGATCCATCGTCTCGGGTTGACGCCGGTGTACCGACGACGACTTGGCCAGCCGCGTCCAACATCCAAACACAACTGAATGTCATGCCGTCGTGTACTTGAATGTAGGCGGTGCCGAAGCCACGCAAATGTGCTCATGCCACAAAATTGGAGAGTAGGCTCTTTACCCATTTTGCAGTACCTTCAAGTCCTGGGTAGACCGTTTGATGCGTGATGCCAAGAACTGCCAGTTGCCGCCGAAGGTCTCGTTTCCGTTCCTTTGGAATAGTGACATCAAACAGAAACTCAAGATCTCCTGGATAGTGAAGAGCGGTCATCTCGCGAACAGCCATGCTGCCTTCTTGAAACGGGAAAGCAAAGAAGCAAGCATCCTGCGCTGTTACACGATCATGTAGGAGCTCGGGGAAAAATGCCGAAAGTGAATCGACGCTATTTATGTATTTTGTGCCTTCCCACCAACTGGTTGGTTCGGTGATATGAACGCACCCATCTACGTCATCGAGATGTGGGTTCTCCACCGCGAAGAACAATGCCTTTAGCGGATTGGTGGACCAATCAAGAAGACGTGTGGGCAAGCCAAAGTGCTGGCAGTGGACTAACTGTTCAACGTATGGAAGCGAACGCAGGTCTCGAAATGGAACGGAGTATTGGAAGAATTTTTCGAGAACGTGTGATTCGAGGCCTGCCATGTCGTCATAGCCGTCAGCTACGTATGCAGAAAATCTAGCCAACGAAGGAATCAGCGGCCATGATGCGTTGCCATGCCCACGGAACATTGTTTCGGGCTGATAGCTTTCGACCAAAGACAAAAGTTCTATGGTCGAGTGCACAGTACCTTTGTTCATAGTGAGTGCAATCTAGCCCTCCGTCGTTGAGCGCAGCTTGTAGCCAACCACCTATCTTAGATCCATGTTCGCAACGGTGTACATAAGCGAAAGGGAATCTTTGGCACGTTCAAACAATACCTGGTTTGGATGCACCTGCCGCTGCAGTGAGACTTGGCCAATAGTATGAGGGTGATCAAACGGTTTTAGATGAGAGAATGGGTTTCTGAAAGCCCGAAGTTTGTCGACCTTGTCCAGAATGAAGGCATATTGAGGTCGGAGTACGAGGAGGCGCCGGAGGATATTATTCATGCCCTTGGTTGCCGCTTCGTGTTCACCAATTTGGCCCATGAAAATTTGAAATCGATGCTCAATAAAGGCCTGAGCAAGCATGATTGTGGCGACGTAGAGTCCATTTACGAAAGCGTCGCGTGCTTCAGTAAAAACAAGAAATGACTCATGGGGCATCGCAAAGCCAGAGTTTGGAGCAATGCGAATAATGAAGGATAGGTTGCTAGCTCTTGCTTCTAAAGTGTCTTTATCCACTTCCGATAAGTACTGAACTATCTCATCGGTGTCCTCTGCTTCATCTCCAAGCAAATCTTTCATGTCAGGCCCGAAAAATTAGCCAATCGATAAGGAGCGCGGTCTCCGCTCATGCAGAAGACCTCGTGTACCCACGGGTCTCATTCCTCAAACGGGCTGCGTACCGAAGCTGTACAGCCGTGTAACGGCACTACTCGTTGCGCCCACCACCCAGTACTGCTTAATCGCTTTCCCCATGAACAGCTAGAGCTAATTCTGCCCCAAGCTGTACCTGCAGGTGGATCGTCGCGCCCGTCGCTTTTTGTGTCAATGCGCCATTGGTTAGTTACCATTGTGGTCATGGGCGTCAAGCAGGCGCAGTGGCGCGATCGCAATTGAACGATTCGAGGGCAGACGAGAGAGCTACTATTACTTGGTAGCCGGTCTTCCATCCGGGCGGAGTGATGGTACTTGTCGGCATTCAAGGGTCGTGGCGTTGGGCAGCTTGCGATCAAAAATGGTTGATATAACGGACGGTCTCGTCTGAAATCCGTCGGTAGTTCACCAACTATGTGGCAAATGGTCGAGAAACGAATGTTCTGCAGCCCCATGAAACAGTTGCTGTATAAGGAATTCAGCCTTTTCCCCACAATCAGATATATCTATGATTGTGTACACAACCTTTTTGATATCTGCCCACGCCGGACCTGAAAAAGCCCTTCGTTTCGAAGGGCTTTTTTATGGTTCTTCACCCAAGTCCGGGGAAGGCAGCGCGGATCTTGAGGAAGAAGTAGGCGTCATCGCGGTAGCCATAGGCGATGCGCTTGATGACCTTGATCCGGTTGTTGATGCCTTCGAGCAGGCCGGTA
>Ga0207707_10000598_pt1 | contig 36337 bp, 24 predicted proteins | sample KBSC83BmetaG_FD_184336 | JGI IMG/M metagenome (GOLD analysis project Ga0207707, IMG submission 184336) | Corn rhizosphere microbial communities from Kellogg Biological Station, Michigan, USA - KBS C8-3B metaG (SPAdes) (version 2) | ecosystem: Host-associated > Plants > Roots > Rhizosphere ... | reverse complement strand
TTGAAATAAGATCCTTTGGGACGTACGACAGATATCCCTGGCAATCTTTTGTCCAACTGCCTCCCTCGTAAGACAGGGAGTATAGAAGAAAAGGATGATGTGTATAAATTAAATGATCTGGATTTTTAATTTGTTAATGATGAAACCTAAAGTTCAAAGCAATCAGGGTTTCGTAAAAATTTTACACCATGCAAAAAAGAAGAATCATACCTGTGCTGGCTGCTATAGCCGGCCTGGTATTAACTATTGGAATAAGTGCTTTTAGTCGTGTGCATAACCATAGGGCAAAACCGCACAGCACAACACGCTATTTTCAATTCGCGGCTGTTGAATCTGAAGCGAACCTTGAAATTTCGACTAATTGGTCAGATCTTGGTGTCACGGCTCCTGGATCAAACCCCTGTTCCCCGGGTATGACCTCGGTTTGTGTTGCTGCCATTGACGATGCAACTTTACAGGCGCAAAGCGGATCTTCTAACGCGACAAAATTCGCGAACTTCCTTATCGCGCAACCAAGTTCCGTCACCTATGTTGATAATAATTCCACTTTCAGGAAACTGCCCTAACAGGGGGTCGCAATTATTTTAAAGCCGGTTAAAAAATTAACCGGCTTTAAAATAAATATAGATTCATGAATTTCTATCTGGGATTCTGTTGCATTTTTGAATTGGCGATAACGTCGGCAGGAATAGCCAGGGCATATCTCGGATCATTTGGAGGCAGGGTATAAAGCTGTCCGTTTATTATTCTTTTTAATACGATATTGGCGCCTTCTTTATTCAGGCGTTTGATATCCACCCATCGGGAGCCCCTGAATAATAATTCTTTTCTTCTCTCTGAAAGGATCTTGTTTAAAGCATCCGTTGCGTCGGTTGCAGTAAAGGGAACGAATAGTCCGCTTACCCATCTTTTTATCATCAACGTATTCAGATCATTCATCGCAGAGCTCACATCGCCCTTCCGTGCATAACATTCGGCCCTTGTCAGGTAATTCTCATCCGTTGCAATGCCGTTAAAAGGGTAAGCAATATAATCTGATCCTGCATAGCTTCCCTGAAAGCTAAACGTTCCGTCGTGGTTATCGGAAAAACAAATGATCTTCCTCAAATCATTGTCGTCGTAAGAAGCATAAAGGGTTGAATCCATTTTGGCTGTTGGATTAAACAGAACGGCCCACGCAGCAAGCTCGCTCTGAAAAATGACTTCCGGATTGAAATTAGCAATGGGAGGATACGCTGAGGGGTTCAGGGTATTATAATCCAGTAAATGGTTATCTAATTGAAGGCATTGATCTGCATACAGCCAGGCGCTGTCATATTTCCTCATAGAAAGATATGCCCGGGCAAGCCAGCCGTAAGCGGCTGATTTCGAAGGCCGCACCAGGTGTATCGGTGTAAGCGGGAGTAATGGAATGGATGCCTTCAGATCGCTGATCACCTGATCATAGGTTTGCTGTACGGTGGCCCGGACAGAGGGTTTGTTGAAATCCGGATCAAGTCTAAGCGGAATTCCCAGGTCTGTTGAAGCGGTGGTTTCATCATAGGCAAGCGCCCATACCCAGGCAACCTGCAGAAAGGTTTTTCCTCTTAAGAAAAGGGCGGATCCTTTGGCGTTGTTCCAGTCGTCCTGGTCGCCCGGGGTCCTGTTTATTTTGTCTATATTGTCCAGCACCGTATTTGCGCGGTACACATTATTGTAAGCCAGGCTCCAGTCATTGAAATTGCCGGGTCTAAATAAATTATCCTTCTGCCAGGAATAGATGTTGCGGGTATAATCATCAAGCCCCGACCAATCTGCATCATGCACATAATAGTTATCGGCGCTTATTTCTCCGGCACTGGGATCATAGGTATTGACGGGATAAAAATTATCGAGCAGGGATTGCAGATCCTGAACGCCTGATAAGGAGGTCAACGACTGATTTTGTTTTTGATCCAGGTATTTTTTGCAACCCGTAGAAAGAACCAGAGAACATGCAAGTATGCCTGCTATCGATTTGATTTTTATAAGTGCTGACATAATTTTCGTTTTAGGAATTAGAAACTGATTTTAGCACCAAATGCAATACTCTTTGACGGGGGTATGGACGTATTGCTGTAATCCGGATCAAGTCCGTATGGATTTGCCCTCCAAAGGATCCCCAGATTATTCAGCACGATATATAATTGAATATCATCGAAAGGCAGTTTGTTTAGATGATCTTTGTTGAGATCATAGTTGATATTGACGTATTGTAAACGGATATGATCTCCTTTTGTGGCGAGTACTTCTGAACCGTGGTAAAAAATATCTCTTGCTGTATTTGACGGAAAAATGAACGAGGGGATGTTGGTGGTTTTTTCATCGCCGGGCTTTTGCCATCGTTGGGCGTAGTCGGAATAACCGCCACTATAGTTGTAGACCAGGTTACCGTAACTTGCGGATTCACGCCTGAAAAAATATCCGAATTTATAGGTCAGTTGTGCAGTGATGGATATTCCTTTCCAGCTGACGGTATTGCCAATGGATCCGAAAATGGTCGGAAGAAGACTTCCGATATTTTTTACATCAGAGATTGTTGTTCCGGTTCCGGTTATGCCATAATAGTCCTTGCTGATCTGATTATTGATAAAGCCTTGCGGGTCGCCGGTAGAGGGATCGAGTCCGCCCCACCGGTAGGCCAGATAAGCAAAGGGAGGATAACCTTTCAATCCGAGAAACCCGCCTCCAACAGATGAACTGCCGAAATAGGATGAATCCAGTAGCTGCGTTACCCTGTCTTTATGGGTGTTAAAAATGAAACTGGTTGTCCATCTGATCCCCCGGTTAATATTTACGCTGTTGAGCGCAATGTCAACGCCATTTCCTTTCATAGCGCCGACATTTTTGGTAATCGAAGTGCCGCCGAGTCCGGTCGTAACGTCTATGGCGCTGGGCCCATACAGATCATCCATTTGTTTCTCATAGAACTCGATGCTTCCGGAGATGCGGCTATTTTTGGTCCTGAAATCAAGACCAATATTCAGCATGCCGACCTGTTCCCATTTTAAATCGGGATTGGAAAAATTCTGAATCCGTCCGTAGGGCGTAAAAATATAAGGATTAACTCCGGTATAAGCAAAAGTTGTTATGGCCACTTTACTGGGGTCTATGTTTCCCTGGCGTCCGTACGTTATTCTCGCCTTTAAATAAGGAATGAGACTGAATTTATAAAAGGGCTCGCTTGAAATATTCCAGCTCAAACCGGATGACCACAGCGGCTTCCATTTGTCGTTGATGCTGACCCCAAAAAGATTGGAGGCATCCCTGCGGCCGCTGATGGAGAAGACATATTTATTTTTATACGCATAGGCTGCATTGGCAAAGAAGGACGCAAAGCGGGTGTTTGTTTTACTGAGACTCAGGTTCGAAGCAATGGAATTAGAATTACCGGTTGCGAAATTGGGATAAAAACGGGTATAATCCACGTTGGCAAAAGTCAGGATATTATCATCATACCCGTACAGACGATAGCTATTACCATGGGCGATGGTTTCGCTGATTTCCGACCCTCCCAGGATGGTTACGTTATGCGGACCCCAGCTCTTATCAAAATTGATCTGTCCTCTTAAATTTTGCGCTGTAATGGAATTATCTGCTAAATCCAGGATACCACCCTTTGGAATGACATAGGTTATTTTTCCGGAATTTTCATCTATTTGCGAAAAGCCATTGATCAGATCCCTGGCATAAAAACTCTGCTGATCGTATAAAATGTGGTTCTCCGAAGATTGTTTTTCATACCTGTATTTTACGTTAAGATTTAAAAAGCCGAATATTTTATAGTTTATTCCCAGCACTGCATTCAGATCCTCCAGCGAAGTCGTATTGTGAACATGCTTATAGTCATCCAGCGGATAATAATTCCAGTCCAGCAGCTTCCCGGCTCCTGCAGTGTCTATATAACCCTGCCTGTATTGGTTGGTAACGGGCAAAGGATTTCCCTTTGAATCAGCAATCTGCGTGTAAGGCTGCAAAACTGTTGAACCGGGCATTACTCCGAAGGCCTGACGTCCCGCCCTGGTTTTGCTTTGGGTATAGTATAAAGCCGTGCTGATTTCCAGGTTCCGGGCAGGTTTATAGGTATTGTCCGACCTGATGTTGAAGCGGTCATATCCTGCTGCCAGCTCGTTCAGATTTCTGTCGGCGCCGGCGGATAAAATCCATGCCAGGTTATCGGATCCGCCATGTACATTGACTGAATATTGCTGGTTAACCATTCTTTGATAAACGTATTGCTCATATTGGTTACGGGAATCAATATTCCTCAGTGCATCAATTTGCGATTTTGCCGCTGCGGCGGTAATCTGTCCATTTTGCTGTTTGAACAGGATCTCATACACGGCCGGGAAAGCGGGATGCCTTGAATCCGAGGTATCAGAAAACTGATATCCCTGGCTGAATAAAAACTCCTGCAGATCAATCATATCCCCGGAAGAAATATTTTTATCGTAAAACAGGTCTGGCTTATCAGCAATAGTAATGTTCGAATTAACCTCAACATGAATTCGTTCATTCAACCGCCCTTTTTTCGTTGTAATAACGATTACGCCGTTTCCTGCTCTTGCTCCCCAAATGGAGGAAGCTGCGGCGTCTTTTAAAACCGTCACGTTTTCAACGTCATTTGGGTTTATGTTATTAATGTCTCCCTCATAAGGGAAATTATCCAGGATGATCAGCGGTTTCGTGATGGTCATCGTGAGCGTGCTTAACCCCCGGATGATAAAACCACTGCCGCCACCAACCCTTTCCGGAAATGCAGTCAGCCCGTTTGTGATATACGTGAGACGACTGAGTGCATCTGTTCCCACCTGCTGATTGTACAGACCGTTGCTAATCTGGGTGAAAGATCCGGTCGCTCTTTCCTTTGAAATCTGCTGATAGCCTGTATTTAAAACAACCTTTACTTCGGCCAGCTCTTTCTCCGATTTATTTAACCGGATCAGCAGGAATGCAGGCGACTTTGCAGTAATTGCTATTTGCCTGGATTGATAGCTGACATGGGATATGATCAGCGTATCGGGCAATGTGCGAAATGCGATAGAAAATTCTCCTTCTGCGCCCGAAGTTACTTTTATCTCATTGTTCTTTCCTGATATCGTGACCCCTTCTATCGGAAGATTGTTTTCAGCGGAAACTATTTTCCCTTTTACGGTTTTTAAGGAATAAGGCATTTGTGACGCCGATGGCAGCCAGGTCAGAAGCAAAACGACCAGGCAATACTGTATGTTTCTCATAACTGTTCATTTGACGAATGGAATAATTTTGATTACGGACTTTTAATAAAATGTCCCGGAATGATTTTCCGAGATGATGTACGTGGTTTTCTGACTATCGCCGGCTGAGTCTGTCCGCCTTGCTATCTGAATACCCATTATACTTAGCCAGTGTGTTAAGTCCTGTTTCACTGTGCTTTTTATTTCACCATCGGATAGTCCTAACGGCAGCCGGATATAATAACAGTAAGTATTATTCTGTCTCCAGGATTCGTAGTAATTATTATCCGGCATAATGTATTTTGCTGTGTCTTTAACCTGGAGGATAAATTGATCCCGTTCTGCTCCGACACTATAATCAAGCGCGGTCTGGCAAAGAGCCAAAAGATCATAATTATAGAAGCTGGTAAACGTTGCGTGAGAGCTACTATCTACAAAGGTTCCTGTTGGAGGAGCGACACCATCCAAATAGCCGGTAAAAGTGGAATAATATAGAAATCTGGGATTTGCCAGACCGGTTTGAGCTAACCCCAAAAGAGGAGATTTGTAATCAAACCCGAGTATATCCCTTTTCACGGGCCAGTTAACCAGCTGTCCATCCAGAATAGTTTGAATATTGCTTTCTGTAACATAATCCGTTCCTGTTATCGCTTTTACTTTACCCGTCTTGTCTATCCATACGACATGCGAAACCAGCAAATGAGGAAATAACCCTGACAGGGTCTTATTTGCAAGCAGAACCGGTAGCTTAAGATCTCTTGTCTTAATAAATCTGTTGAGTGTTTTTTTCAAAAGACTGGTTTGTGTGAAATCGGATACGGTTATTATCCGGATTTGATCTTTATATCTCCGCTGAAGGCTATCCAGTTTAGGAAGTTCCTGAATACAGGGAGCACAATATTGCCCCCAGAAATCAAGAATAACTAGTTTGCCTTTCAGATCGGATAAATGGATTTTAGAAACGGGGGAATTGATGACATTTGTAAATTCAATATCCGGAACGCTGTTGCCGATATTCAGTGGATGAACTTTACCTGGAAGGTTTTGACAAAAGCATGTAGCTGCCGCCCAGAGAAGGGCCAGCACGCAATATATTCGTAATCGCATTGCAGTAATTAGTTGAATGGAATGTTTGCCGGGAATATAGAGGCAGGCAGGGGCTATGATTCACATGAGAAAGCCCCGGCTGCCAATGAAACTAAAAGAAATTTTTAAACCGGATTCTTGGGCTTACACGCAAAGAGGATTCTGGAATGCAGAAAGTAGATAAAGATGGTTGCTTGTTTTTTCATCCCTGCTCCGTTGGTTGATCTTATATAACAGGAAATACATTGCGGGGAAACAGATTCGGAAAGCCTGATTTTCGGAGTCATTAAACACCTGTTCCGGAGCGAATATAGGAAATCCTGCAAATAAAGTACATTATAATATGTATATTTTATTGGGTATATTATAAGAGGTTGATTAATAAAGATCTATCATGTTACTTGCCGTATGGCAAAGGCAAAGAACAAGATATTGCGTAAGAAGGCGACTCTGGGACATTTTAATCATGATGATTTTCTGGAGAAACTCAGTAAGCGGATTAAAAACCTGCGCAAGAAAAAGGGATTCAAGTCTTATGAACATTTTTCCTACGACATAGAGATTTCGAGGGCAGGCATGGCAAATTATGAATCCGGAAATTTTTCCGATATCCGGTTAAGGACATTGCTCAAAATTATTGACGGACTCGAAATGACCCCCGCTGAATTTTTTTCTGAAGGATTTAATTAGTGTGAAACGAGTATACAAAGTATTGGAAGAAACCATGCAGGGTCAGCAGCTTTCAAAAGGAGAATTGATGGCCCATTACCGGAAAAGAAGCTGAACACAGTAAGCAAACCACAATGTCCCGATAGCGACGCGGAAAAAAAAGGTCAGGCTATTGCGGGAAAGGGCGACAGGGGCCGGGCTGGATTTTGGTTTCCCTGTTTATTTACTTTCGATAAGATGGTTTCGAGTAAAGGCAGCATTTTATTCAGACCCCTCGTCCTGATCATAAGATTCCACAAAGGTTCAAACTTTTTCCATCCGCCGGCATAAGCAAAATGTTTAACGATATGTTTGAGGCTGTCGTGTTGCATGCTGGCGCGAAATATATTATTCCATGAGTAAAATGAACGATAGGCCCAGTCGTATCCATTCTTCAATTCTTCGGCGTTCAGGCCGGCAGTTTTATAAACTACCTGACGGGTGTCGTACTGATCCCAGTTCCTGTGCAGGATCCGGTTCGCTGCCTCCATATTGCTGAATAGGCGGGTACCAGGATAAGGAGTAAGAATATGAAAGGTACAGGTAGTGAGCGCATTCCGCACGGCCCAGTCGGTTGTACGTTTGAAAACATCTTTATCATCTTCATCCAGGCCGAAGACAAAACTTCCGTTGATCATGATACCCAGCGAATGAAGCCGGCGGATGGCCTTTTCATAATCCTTGTCAAGATTTTGTCTTTTATTACTTTGCAGCAGGTTCGCACGGCTCAGTGTTTCAAATCCGACGAATACACTGCGCATACCGGCTTCCGCGGCTTTTTCAATCAGGTCGCCGCGGAGAATGGCATCGATTGTGGAAGCTCCCTGAAATACGCGGTTCATTCCCTTCATTCCTTCGAACAGCGCGGTGGAAAATTTTTGATTACCCAGCAGGTGGTCGTCCAGGAAGTACAAGTGACGCCCTGGCAAACGGTCTATTTCCGCCAGTGCGGCATCGGCTTTTTGCGTGTAAAAGGATTTCCCTCCTTCGAAGAAGGCATCTTTATAGCAAAAATCGCAATGATGCGGGCATCCGCGGGAAACGACAAGGGAATTCGGCACCAGGTATAAATGTCGCTTAATCAGGTCGCGGCGGACCGGCGGAATATTTTCGATGTCCCGTTTCCTGTTTACATATATTTTCTTTGGGCATTTATTGCGAAAATCCGACAGGAACTGCGGAAAAATATCTTCTCCCGGACCAATGAAGATACTGTCTGCATGCAGCATGGCTTCTTCAGGCAGCGAGCTAACATGCAGGCCGCCAAGACAAACATAAGCGCCCCTCATACGGTAGCGATCCGCCAAAGCATACGCGCGAAACGCGGAAGTAATATAAACCTGGATAATTACCAGTTCTGGTTCGTCCGCTTCATTCAACTCCTCCACATGCTCGTCCTGCAAATCAATCTGGTCCTCTGCTGAACAAAAAGCAGCCAGGGTCGCCAGCCCCAGCGGGGGAAACAGGGAGTATTTGATCGGACGCCAGAATGGACTTTTCGCTTCGGTGAGTGCAGGTAAGATCATTTTAATTTTCATCTGACAAGATTTTTGCGGTGGAGAGATCTTCTTATACCATAATGACGGCCAGGACATCTTCCCGGGTCGTTTTTGACATAATTAAAAGTACTTTGAAATACAAAGTAAAAAGAAAATTCCGGTATTTCCAAATACTGATTATCAGTGACAGCCAACAGGCTTTGATAGCCACAATTTCCGGGGGTGAAGCGTGAAAGGGCATCAGACTTGATATGGACGAATTCCGGCAGGCGTCAGGGCCTTAGTATTACAACCTGTCCGCCTCCGTTCTGCAGGTTAATGGTTAAATCGTCAGATGAACTGACCTCCCGGATTTCTTTTATCAAATGATTTGGATTCTCTGCAACATCCGGCGCATCAGCATAAATCTCCGCATGGTAATTACCCGGCAACAAAAAATGCAAAGGTATGTGCACTGTTCTGATTTTACTGTTGTTAATGATTCCCAGGTACCAGTCATTTCCTTTTCGTCTGGCTATGCTCACCCACTCACCGGTCTCTGCACCGGGCACGACCGTCTGATCCCATACTGTCGGCACCCTTTTTAAAAAGTCGAACCCATCCTGGCCTTCGTAAGCTTCCGGTTCATCGCATACCATGGACAAATGATTTTCCAGGATCACATACATCGCCAGCATATGACATCGCGTGGCAAGTACATGCGGACGGCTCACCTGGATCTTGAACCGGGAAGCCGGCATTGCCCTGAATCCGCCGAGGTGGTAATCTGTTGGGCCCGCCAGACCTCTTGTAAACGGAATTTCGATATCATCGTCCGGCGTAATCAGGTTTCCCCATTTGTCATTTTCATAGTTGAGTGTACCCTCCCGGGTGGATGCATTGGGATAGGTGCGGCTAAGACCGGTTGGTTTATACGCTCCGTGAAACTGGATTTCGAGATGATGTGCTGCAGCTTTCTGCAGAATTTCTTCCTGTATTCTGACCATCTCCTGATCATCCCGGTCCATAAAATCAACCATCATTCCCTTCGCGCCCCATCGTTGAAATAAAGTGAATGCTGAATCCAGTTTGGGATAAAGCGCTTTCCAGTGAACCCAGAAACGGATGCCTACGCCCTTGGTTTTTGCATAATCGCATATTGCCTGAATATCCAGTCCCGGCCTGGGTTTGAGGATATCTGTATTCGGACCGGGCTGATACTCAATGCCGTCGTTCTGATACCAGGCAACGCCCCGGTTGCCGATGATGGTATGGTATTCAATACCATTGCGGGAGGCAAAATCGATATAATATTTATTGAAATCGAAATTAATCCCGGCTTCGAACGTGGTGTCGGGCAGTACATCGCCGTTCCACCAATGAAAAGTAGCTTTGCCGGGTTTCAGCCAGGAGAGGTCTTTTATTTTGCAGGGCTCACTGAGGCTGGTGAGTATGTTGGATTCAATAAGTGCCCCGATGCGATCACTGATCATGAGTACCCGCCAGGGCGTATGATGCGGCAATACTGCTTTCACCTTGATTTCGCTTTGGCCGGGAAGGGGACTTAGCTGACTCACCAGTATACCCTTGCGTTTAATCAGGGACATGCCTGCATAGTTGACGAGATTTGCTTCGGTAATGGCGAGGTATATTTTTTCCGGGAACTCAAACAGTGCCGGCATATCCATCAGCGTATCATCTTTGATATCTGCCAATGGTAAAACATTGTACCGGTGCTCATGGGAGGTAGTGAAATTTTCGAGGAAGGCGACCCTCGCCTTGGGATTGCCTGACAGGTTAAAACGGGTATTCTCATTGGTCAGCGCATAGGCATTCCAGTTATCCTGTGCCGGAAATTCATAACGGAAAGCGACGCCGTCATTAAATGCCCGGACCCGCAAAATGACCAGTCTCTTTTTTCCGCTTCTTTCGTGTAAGGATATCTGTACTTCTTTATAGAAATCCTGTACGCGGCTGGTCTTTCCGGCAGTTAGTGTGTAATCATCCGCTCCGTTAATGAAAACGGCATGGTCTGCCCGTAAGTCTTTACCCCATTCATCTTTATTTTCAAAGGAAAGGCTAAGGGTGCTGTGTTCAATCAGCATCCGCTTATTGAACCGGACCGAATATTCCGGTAACCCCTCCGCGAGTTTAAAAGTAAAAAGGATTTTTTTATCGGGAGAGCTTAGACTGATTTTTTTTTGTGCTGAAAGGGGGGCGGAAATAATCAATAAATAAAAGAGAAAAATATTAGCGATCCGGTTCATGTAGCTGCGAATTAGACAACAAATAAACGAAATTGGCAGCTCATTATCCCAGACCTGGCAGCAATAAGTCCTTTTAGCATCAAAACAGATGATTCAATGTATGCCCAGGTAACAGGAATGCCCGTTGGGTAAATACAAAATAAACAATACATTCGTCAGGCACTAAAAACCTGAACTCATCATGCACAGAAGACAATTTGTAAAATTTTCCGTTTTGGGATCAGCTGCTGCTTTGTCGGGGTTTTCACTCAGTAAGGCAGAAAAGGAATCGGGACTGAAAATTACGAAGATCAGATACTATAATGCGCCAGGGTACATTAAACCATTGTTTAACCAGGCGCGCGGAATAGTGGAGATTGAAACCGATGGCGGCATCATCGGGATCGGGGAGGGTGGCGGCTCAGTGGACATGATCAGGCAGTGTGCTGAACTGCTGATCGGAGAAGATCCATTCCGGATCGATCATCTTTGGCAGAAGGTTTACCGGGGTTTGTTTTATCCCCCCGGAAGAGAAAAATTGCATGCAATGGGCGCGCTGGATATGGCCCTCTGGGATATAAAGGGCCGCGCATTAAAGGTGCCCGTTTATGAATTGCTGGGTGGTGCTTCGAGGGATTATGTGGAATGTTATGCGACAGGTTATTCTCCTTCAAAAGGTAAAACAGAAGGAGAAAGGGCAAGAGATTGTATTGAATCCGGATTCAGGGTTTACCGTATCGGACCTACCGGCGGAAACGGAGAAACGCCTTTTGATTTTTATGAGAACATTGATAAGACCGTTGCGCTTTGCAGAATGGTGAGTGATGCGGTTGGGAAAGGAGGGAAGTGGGCCATTGACCTGCACACGCGTTTTGAAATGCCGGATGCTATCAGGATTTGTTCCGAAATAGCAGGGATGGAACCTTATTTTGTCGAAGATCTGATCCGTTCAGAAAATCCGGGCGTATACAAAACCCTGAGACCGATGGTAAAAGTGCCGATTGCGGTAGGTGAACAATTCGGCGACAAATGGGACGTCAATGAGCTGATCGAAAACCAGCTGATCGATTATACCCGCGTTACTTTGCCGAATACCGGCGGCATTACCGAATTCATGAAAATTGCGGCACTGTGCGAAACCCATTATGTGGGAATGATCCCGCATTTCACCGGACCACTGGCTACCGCTGCCCTTGTACACGCGCTGGGCGCCTGGGAAGGCAGGGCACTGATGGAAATAGCCGGCGGCACACCGGAAAGACCTGCTTATTTTAATGAGGACATTGTCAATTTTCAAAACGGCCGGCTATACCTGAATAACAAACCCGGTCTCGGTGTTGCGTTCAATCCCAAAAAAGCGGAATTTGTCGCCGAAATAAAAGAAAGAAATCCATTCAAACACCCGCTGCTTGCCAGGCCCGATGGTTCTGTAAATAACTGGTAACAACAAAATACAACAACTGTTCATGCCGGGCTTCAAAATCAGGAATTATCGCTGGCTTATTGTGTGTTTGTTATTCTTCGGCACAACTATTAATTATCTCGACCGGCAGGTGATTGGTTTATTAAAACCTTTACTGGAAAAAGAATTTCAGTGGACGGAAACTGATTTTGCACGGATCATCATGGCTTTTACGGCCGCCTACGCGACCGGGCTTTTATTTTTCGGCCGCGCAATTGATAAAATGGGTACCCGGCTCGGCTTTACAGTTTCCATTGTTGTCTGGAGCCTGGCCGCCATGCTGCACGCGGTTGTGAAAACAGTATTTGGATTCGGGATCGTGCGGGTAGTGCTGGGACTTGGTGAATCAGGCAATTTTCCGGCTGCGATAAAAGCAGTGGCGGAATGGTTTCCTAAAAAGGAAAGGGGAATTGCTACGGGTATACTGAATGCAGGGACCAGCATCGGCGTGATAGCTGCATTGTTTATTGTTCCCTGGATCCTGCACTATTATCGCTGGCAGGAAGTGTTCTGGATAACCGGTGCCCTGGGATTTGTCTGGCTGGTTTGCTGGTTGATATTTTATCATATCCCTTCAAAGCAGAAATGGATAACAGAGAAAGAATTTCAGCTGATAAGCAGGGAAAAGGAGCGGGAAAAAGAAGATTTCGGGAACCTGACGGAAACAAATAATGGCGCACCCATAAAATGGTCTCAGCTGTTTATGCTTCCGCAAACCTGGGCCATTATTACCGGCAAATTCCTGATTGATCCCATCTTCTGGTTTTTTCTTTTCTGGCTTCCCTCTTATTTTTCTTCTGCATTTCATCTCGATATGACAAAGCCGAGTCTTCCGCTCATGATTATATATACGGCCACAACTATCGGCTGTATCGGGGGTGGATATCTTTCCTCGGGGCTGATAAAAAAAGGGTGGCCGGCAGTAAAAGCAAGGAAAGCCGCCCTGCTGATCTGCGGTGTCTGCGAATTATCTATTCTGTTTGCACCGTTTGCCACAAATATCTGGGCCGTTGTCGGACTGATCAGCCTGGCAGCCGCCGTTCACCAGGCCTGGGCCACGAATATATTTACCCTGGCATCGGATCTTTTTCCGAAACAGGTGGTCAGTTCGGTGGTTGGCATCGCCGGAATGGCCGGAGCCGTAGGAGGTATCCTTTTTCCTGTTCTGGTCGGATATTTACTGGATGCTTATAAACTGAAGGGAAATCTCACCGGCGGATATAATATCTTATTCGTGATCTGCGGTTCAACGTATTTAATTGTCTGGACGATCATTCATCTGCTGCTCCGGGGAAATAAAAAGCATGCAAGATAATTGTGCTCCGTAAAAATATATTTATAACGGAAGAGAATTCCCATGGGCCGGGAACAGGGGCCGGTCATTGCGTGAAGAATGATTCACTTTAGCTTCTGATTGCGCGGAAATATCAGTTTGACGATGCGCAGGTAATCGATCATGGCCTGATTTACCTCGCCATTCATATTGTCGTTAAAATCCTCGAAAGACAGGGTAACCACATGCCTCCCTCTTCGAAGAAATACGCGGACGGAATTACTATAGCCCCAGTTGCTCCATTCACCGGAGCCCCGCTGGGGAAATACAAAGCTGCCTTTTTGCTGGTCGTCTATCTTAAGTGTTCTCATCGCGCATTTGTTCTCGGTATTGGTCGGTCCGTTCCCGTTTGCATAACGGAAATCCAGCGCGTACCAGCCTGCATTTTCAATTTGTACAGGAATTTTAAGAACCCTGTTTACCGTCTTGCTGATTTCAACAAATCCGTCCCCGCTAAAGCCTTTGTACGAATATCCCGTCTTTTTTGAAAATCTTTCTGCCTCGTAAATGGCAACGTCCTGCCCGGCGCGGATCGGTAATGGTTCGCTGGCAAATGAAGAGATGTTTTTTTTATCGACAGCAACCACCTGGTATTCCGCGGCCATTCCGGTTTTTGCAGGGAAAGTATTTTGACTGATGGTTATGAGTGGTCTGCCATTTTTCAAAATACGATAAGCGATAGCACCCTTTACGGGCCGCCAGCTCAGGTGATTGTTCAGGATCTTCACATCCGGTGCAGGCGGGCTGAAGCGAACTTGCTGGTTATTGATGGTATTTTTTTCAAACGGGTCATTTGCGAGTTTAATATAAACATTGTGCGCTCCGCTGAGAGAATCAGGGATTGTGGATCCGGTAAAAGGTCTCCCGTCCATACTGAGGGAGATAATTTTATTACCCCATCCTTCCATGGTAATGTCGAGCACGGCATTCCGGTATTTGAAATTGGTGAGAGTTCTCGTACCGGCCCACGTTTCCGGTATGAATGGCTGAAAGGAAAGATTATTGCGGTCAAGGCTTATCCCGAAAAGAACCTTTTGCACGATGCCGATATTTCCGGAAAGGCTCCAGAGCATATTGCCTGAATTGATTTGCGTACCATTGAAATCGCCGTTTTCCGCAACTAGATTTTCCTTGTTTGTCAGGAACATCGCGGCCGGGCGGTAAATATCGCCGATGCTTTTTACAACCGAAGTTTCATTCCCGGCCTTCGCCGAAGCGATGAGCCAGAAAGTCTGCACAAAGGGCCATACGGCATTGTTGTGATAGGGAGGTATGTCCGGGATTTCGGGATAAATGCACGGAATGCCAAAATCTGTTACCGGTGTATGCGCCACGATCTGCTTTGCTCTTTCTTTTCCTGCTATATCCCAGATCACGCAAAGCGCCTCGCCCAGGGCCTCGGCGCGGGGGGAGATGATTTTATACTCCCTGCCATACAGGTACTGCGCGTAATAGCCTTTATCAGGCATCCAGAGATATTTGTTGATCCCGCTTTTTATCCGGATTGCAATTGCCCGGTGTTTTTCCGCTACGGTTTTGTAGTTTAAAATATCCGCCATATCCGCCAGCACTTCATTGCCTTTATAGTGAACGGCGTTCGTTCCCAGGCATTCGCTTTCGAAGATGTCTGCGGGCTGCATCCATGCAGGATAGGTCTGTTCACGCCAGTCCAGGAATGAGGATTCACCTTTTACCAGCCCTGTTTCCTTATCATAGATCACCTGCAGGTCGTCGTCAATGGAATTTTTGATAACCGGGTACACTTTCTCCAGCCAGTTTTTATCGCCGGTTGCCTTATACACTTCCCAGGCCGCAACCGCCCAGATCATTCTGTCCGTCGAGCAGGGGTAAGCGCCTCCCGTGCCGGTGTCCTGGATAATGCGTCCCTTCCCGTTAACTTTCCGGAGCAGGCTTTTCATTGCTACGCGGGGTTGCAGCCAGGCCATGGAAAGAATGATGCTGTAGCTGATGTCTCTTGTCCACACACCTGCCCATTCCTTGCCGGTCCGGAAAGTGCTGTCGGGTTCAACCGCCCGGATCATTTCTTCCAGCGACATATTATATATTGCATCCGAGATGGGAGCGTCAGATTTATATTGCGGAAATGCGGAGATGTCTTTTGTGAGCTTCCAGTGCGCACTGGTCTTTTTTTCATCCTCCTGCCTGTTCAGAACAAGTGTTGTTTCGTAAACATGATCGCCATCACTGTCCTGCAATTTAAGCTGGGGATGGTTCACCAGGTTATCAAAATCCCAGATCAGTGGATCCGTGCTGCCGGCAATATAAACCCCTTTGAAATCTTCTTTGTATATTTTGTCGCCCCTGAAGGAAACATAATAGCCCTGCTTTGCAAAAGCGTCGAACACATCTCCGAGATCGACCCGTATCCTGATCTTTGTATCGGGAGCGAGATAGGAAGACCCTTCTTCCGGCCCGGGATCCCTGAGCTGTGTTCCGAATTTGATAACAGGGGTTTCGCAGATCCCGTTCTTTGCATGACAGGTGAAATGATGGTCGGTTCCGGAAGGCATTTCATTATCCTTCCCGTTGATGCTGAATTTGAAACTGATTGCGGCGCTTTTAAATGCATTGGCCGGACTCCGGTAATCGGATAACATTTCGCTGTCTGAAACGGCCCGGGAAGTGAATTTATCCTGCTGCATCACGCGATCCCGGTATACGATATATTTCCCGGCCCGTACAAGCGCCGGAGAACCGGTTTGCGCATTTGACCGTATCAAAAAACAGGGGGTCATAATTATATAAAGGATAAAGACGGATCTTTTCATCAGCGTTGAAAATTTATTGATACTCTGCTACCACCATATCCCAGTATTGCAGGGAAGGCAGCTCAAAGGACACGGAACTGCCGGATTGGGTGAATGAAATCTCCTGAAGCGTTCCGCTTTCGATATCCGGCGAAGCCATCCATAATTTTGTTATTTTTTTTGCAGTGGTAAGGATGAAAGAGAGATGCTGGTAGGTTCGCGGTGTTGGCTGGGTCCCGTTTGTATCCCGCCAGTCTAAAGAGGAGGCATTGGCGAAATTGATCAGGTGGATGACCTGTTTGTTCCCCATGTCCCTGCCGATCACGGAAACGCTTCCGTTCTGCGGGGGCCATTGGTTAAGCAATATTTTCCCATCGGCAGATAGGATATCCGGCTTATTGAGATTTCCCCCGTCGCGGAGCAGGTTTTCGTAGCCGGTCAGGAAATCGTAATAACAGGTGATCGCTTTCTGAAGATCCGGTTTCATCTGAAGATTTGCATTCGGGAAATATTCCTTGCAAAGCATGTGATCCCCCATTTCCAGGTGTGCTCCGCCGAAGGCAAAGATGACGGCATCGGTCAGCAGCACGCCGGGTGTGTTAAAATAACCGCTACTGTTGGCGAGGTTATAATCCATGTAGGCCGTCAGCACCGTCTTTTTCGTGTTATTGCTCCAGGAATCATTGTTCGCAATGATGACGGGCAGATCGGCATAGCGTTCATTGGGCGCCCATACTTCTGTGTACAGAAAATCTACCGGGGATGCTGCTATATTCCCCTGCTGGCCGAACTGGTTTACGGCATTCATCACGAGACGTTTTGCCGGCGCGTCATTCTTCATCGATTGAAGAAACGAACCAAATGCTGAGGGCACATCGATTTTTGTTCCGTTGTAATTATACATGGCTCCCAGATCGCCAACCTGGTCTACATGATACCCGTCAAATGCATACACAGAATATACGTCCTGTGTTTTTCCGGCGATGTACTGCTGCCAGGATGTGTTGGAGGGGTCCAGTAAATAAATATTGCTTTTGAATGGCGCATTCAGCTTTAACACTACTTTATTGGTATGCGTCTGATCGGCATACATGTACCACTGATCAGCAACGCCGTCTGCCGCCGCGTCATTTAAAGCACCGTAGCACAGATTGTACGACATGGCGTTCATATTACGTGCATGGGCAGCCGAAATATAATAGTCGACGGTGGATTTATACGTATCCCGGCCGGCAATATCTTTCCAGCTTGGTTCGGGAGCGGAAACTGTTCCGGCAAGCGGCTGATGGTGGTCATAGGCCCAGTCGTAAAACTGTAATCCGTTGATATGGAGTCTGCCGAGTACATTCATCACCGAATCCATGTGGTTGCCGGTAAATTGTCCGTACTCAGAGAGAAACCCATAGCGCGGGAACCTCGACCAGTCCGATGAAACATCAACCGCAATGCTGCCATAGATTTTTTCCGAGCCGTCTATGATCGCGTAAATATCCACCATATAACCCGTGAAATCGGGGGAGGGGGCAGTCCAGCCCCAGGTTTTACCGGATACATTGGTCTCGCCGATAACACTGCTCAGATGCCGGTACCGCACTCTGGCAGAAGCGGGAAGGGCTTTATCGATTGTAAATGCAATCTGTTCTCCGGGTTTATAAGCGGCTTTATCCGTTGTTATTTCAACCAGGGTATCTCCGGATGGGTTGTTGCCCCGGCTTTGTTGCGCAATATTTTTTTTGCAGCCGAAAAGAACCAGGCCCGTAAGCAAAAGAATACCATTTCCCGTTATCATCAGTTCCTGTTTCAGCGTTTGATTATTGTTTTATGATGGAAATAGTCTCATGCAGCTGGTCGAATGTGATGGCATAATTACCTGCAACGGAGACATACCACTTATAATCGTCGTTGTCCGCGCTTCCTGAAGCGTGTGCAACGAAAGGCGCATTGGTATCGCTGATATCCGGATGGTTCATTACCGGCCGGAAATAATCGCAGCCAAAATCCCCGGTCTTTACGGGAATCTTGAACTCCCCGACGGTCAGCGGCCCGTTGTAAGTGAATTGATATGGATTACCGGGTACCGGGGTCAGCGGCGTCGGGTTGTCGATATTCCATCCGGTGGGTGTTGCATCGCCCACCAGCCATAGGGCGCTATACGGAGTGAACGGACTGATATGAATGGAATTGGAAGAAATGTTCAATGAAATCTTATAAGGGCCGGCGGTACTGATCTGCCATTTATTATCCGGGGGATTAGAACTGCCCAGGACCAGGGCGGCAGTCGTGTCGGTGATGGGCGGATGATTCGTTAAAGGCCTGTAGAAATCGGCGCCCCAGTTACCTGTAGTGGTTGGCATTTTAAATTCGCCCACATTCAGCACTTCATTATAATGAAAAACATACGGATTGAAAGCATCTACTTTCATCTGGTTGGGGGCGTCGATATTCCAGCCGTTCGGCGTGCCATCTCCAACGATCCATAGTTCCGAGTATAGCGGAGCAGATAGCTTTTCAACCTGAATGCTGAGCGCAATAAGGTTCACATCAATGGAATAAACATTTGTTGAATCGATCGTGAAGTCATTGTCCGGATCACTGTCCGCAGTCCGGTAGAACAGGTGTGCATTATCCGCTCCCTTGTTGTAGGAAGGCAGCAGGGAATCCCGGCTGACTATAAACTTTAACTGTCCCGGCGTGAGGGTTCCCGTGTAATGGAAAAGGCCCGGTATCGCCGGATCGGGCGTCAATGAATCGGCTGTAGCAGCATCCCATCCCTTCGCTGTGGCATCGCCGATGATATATAAAGTGGCGGAAACGGGTTTGTAAGGTGTGATGGTAATAGTTACAGGCCCGGAAGTATCCCCTTTCACGCTTTCGTCCCCCGGGATCGTGTAAATCCTCGCCTCGAGGATGAAAGCCGTTCCTGCTTCGGCCGACCAGTAAGTGGACAACAGGCTATTGAGACTGCCGGTTGTATAGCTGACAGCATAAAGACCCTGCCCCAGGTTGTTCTTAAGGGAGTGCGAAAAATTATTTCCCGCTTTATCGAGCTCCAGAACATAGTTGATGGCTGCGTCTGACCCGTGATTTGATCCGGTGGTCCAGTTAAGGGTGAGCGCCGTATTATTTTTATCCGCTTCGTTTAATTGCAGCGTGGACGCCGAAGGCGTGACTGCCAGCGGGCCGTTGTGATCGAATGGTGTAAAATTTTCAGTTTTTCTGCAACTGAAAAGGAAGGCGCACAGCAATAGAAAACCGAATATGAACAGTCGTTTTATCATCAGGGGTAACCGGGACGCTGTTTTAATTATCGCTGACTGGTAAGGAGATTGCATGACCGTAGTTTTTAAAATTAATAGCCGGGGTTTTGACTCAGGTTGGGATTGGCATCCCGCTCAACCTGCGGAATCGGAAGCAGCAGGTATTTCGAGCTCGCATTGGTTTTGCCGATGGAATGCAGAAAATCGAGCCCGTACTGTCCGTTATCTATCCTGACCAGGTCGAACCACCGCTGCCCTTCAAATGCAAGCTCCATGCGCCTTTCGTGCAGCACGGCGTCCCGGAACGCCGTTTGGGAAAGCCCGGTTTGAATATCCGGTAAACCTGCCCGGTGGCGGATTAGGTTCAATGCAGTCTCCGCCTGGCTCGTCTGTCCCAGTTCGTTCAGCGCCTCCGCCTCCATCAGCAAAACATCCGCGAAGCGCAGTACGGGGAAGTCTTCGGGGCTGGTATTGTACTGTGGGGACACGGAAGTGGGAACCAGGAATTTCCTTACGTTATATCCTGTTGTTGAATAGGTGGCTGAGTAAACATTGCCGGCAAAGTCCGGACAGCCCGGATACAGTATCGTAAGATCCTTTCTCAGGTCGCCGGGTTCGTAACTATCTGCAAATTCCTGTGTAGGCTGGTTCCATCCATAGGCGCCGGCGACAAAATTGGTATTGCGGGGGCCCATAAAAGTGCTGGCCCAGGAAGCCTGGTTCAGATCGTCAAAGAATCCGTAGGTGGTGCTTCCGCTGTACTGTACTTCAAAAAGGGATTCGACGGAATTCTTATGAGCGGGATCGAAATTATCCGCATAGTTGGCGTTCAATGCATAGCCCATATTTGCAACCTGCTGGCATAAAGGCGGCACTTCGGAATAGTTCCCGAGCGTCAGGTAAACTTTTGCCAGCATGCCGATGGCTGCTCCTTTTGACGCCCTTCCGACGTCGGCGCCGCTGTAGCTTTCCCTGGGGGGCAGCAGAGCGATCGCATCCTTTAAATCCTGCACGATCAGGTTATAAACTTCGTCCTTTGATGCACGCGAGGGGTAGAGGTCATCGGAAGGCGTCTGGGGTTTAGTGATTAGCGGCACATCGCCGAAATATCTCACCAGGATAAAATAATAATTGGCGCGGAGGAATTTTGCTTCACCCACGATCCGGTTGCGGAGCACGGTATCGATATCCATCCCCGGCACATTGGCAATGACCAGGTTGCAATAAAGGATACCGGGGTAGGGGCCGCGGTAAAGATCCAGAACACCTGCATTGCTGGGGTCGGTCGTGAAGTTGGCTTCCTGTACGGTTTCTATTCCGTCGGTTCCGCCACCTGCGCCCACCACGCTGTTGCCGGCAAAAATATCCGAGGTCCACATGCGCAGGTTATACAGTTTAGGCCTTTGCAGCGGCTGGTAGGCGGCATTCACGGCATTAATGGCATCCTCCGTTGTCTGGAAAAAGTTTTCCGAATTAATGGAATCCAGCGGAGCCTTATCGAGGTATTTCTTACAGCCGGGCGAGAAGAACAACAATAAGGCAAAGCATATCGGTTGAAAATGTTTCATGATTTTTCGATTACAGGTTTAAGTTTAAGCCGATGCTGAAAGTCCGGGTTACCGGATACACGCTATAGTCAACGCCATTCACACCCACTTCCGGATCAAAACCACTGTAATGTGTGAATGTGAAGGCGTTCTGACAGGAAGCATAGAGCCTCAGCGATGAAAGCTTCACAGGTAGCGTCAGGCGCCGGGGGAATGTATATCCCAGTGTGATATTTTTTATTCTCAGGTAAGACCCATCTTCAATATACCGGTTGGAAACCCTGTTGTTCTGATTCGGATCGCCATAAATGGCCCGGGGCATATAGTTGCTGCTGCCTTCGCCGTTCCAGCGGCCTAATGTGCGGGCTGTCTGGTTTTCGGCAACGGACATTCCCTCCTGGTAAATATTATTGGCGTTGAAAATTTTATTGCCATACACGCCCTGCAGAAAAATGTCCAGGTCGAAGTTTTTATACCCGAAAGTATTGTTCATGGCATAAATGAATTTCGGGTTGGGATTCCCTATATAGGTTCTGTCGCCGGCATTGACGACGCCGTCACTGTTCATATCAACAAACCGGATATCGCCGGGAGAAGTGCGGTTATAGGATTCCGTTCCGGGTTGCTGCAAAGCATGGGCGTCAACTTCTTTCTGGTTTTGAAAAATACCATCGCTGACATAGCCGTAAAATTCGTTCGCCGGATGCCCTGCCTGGTCTATGCCGAAATTTGCATTGAGGCCGTAGTTGTCGACGAACAGGGGCGTACTGTCATTCAGGCTTTTGATCGTATTCTGATTAAAGGAAATATTCAGATCTGTATTCCAGGTAAGGGCCCCGGTCAGGTTCTTTGTTGAAAGGGATATTTCAATTCCTTTGTTCTGCATGCTGGCTGCATTTACGGAAGGAACTTGCGTGCTGGAATACCCGGTTGTAACAGGCACAATGGCCGGCACCAGCATTTCCGTTGTGTTCTTTAGGTAAGCATCCACGGAAACGCTTACCCGGTTATTCAATATCACGGCATCTATGCCGATATTTGACTGGGCCACCTGCTCCCACTGCACATTGGGATTGGGAAGCACGAGGGGATAAACGATCCCGACCACATTATTGTTAAAATTGTATTGGGCGATCTGAAGGGCAGAGGCGAATGAATAATTACCGATATTCTGGTTGCCGGTCACTCCGTATCCGGCCCTTAATTTCAGGTCGTTTATAAAATTTGCATCTTTGAGGAAATCTTCCTTCGAGATCCGCCAGGCCACCGAAGCGGAGGGGAAGGTTCCGTATTTATTATTTGATCCGAAACGGGAGGAACCATCTCTTCGCAGGGTAGCAGTGATCAGGTATTTATCCTGGTAAGCGTAGTTGATCCTTCCCATGAAGGACAGGAGAGCCCATTCGGATGCATCCCCGCCGGTATTCGCAGTGCCGGTGCCACTGTTCAATTGCTGCGTCACATTGCTCGGAAAATCCGTTTTGTTGCCATTCAGATAATCGTAGCGGTTATTCTGGGCGCTGCTGCCGGCGAGGAGGCTGAGGTGATGGTTTGATCCGAAGGTTTTGTCATACGTAAAGTAGTTATCCCATAAGTAGGTCATGCTTTTATTGAACTGCTCCGACAGGTAGGCCTGGGTCTGCGGGTTTGGTTGAAAATTATAGACCGGCGCCCAGTTCCTGCTGTTATAGAACAATGCCTGGATGCCGCCGGTGCTCTTGAATTTCAGGCCGGGTAAAAGAGTCAGTTCTGCGTAAATATTGCCAAGGATATTATTCCCCTTGGTGTCGTTATTATTAATATTCGCCGTTCCGATCTGGTTGGTGATATCGCCGTACCATAAAGGATTTCCAAGCACATTTGAATAGGTTCCATCATTATTGTAAATGGGCTGTACCGGGTTGGCGGCCATCGTGCTCCGGATATCGAATGAACCGCTGGGCTTGTCGTCGGAAGTAAGCGTCAGATTATTGCCGAAGCTGAGCCAGTCCAGCACTTTAGCCTGACTGTTAAACTGCAGCGTGTATCGTTTGTAAGCGCTGCTGATGGCAATGCCCTGCTGATGCAGATATCCTCCTGAAACATAATAATTGTATTTGTCGGAACCCCCGGAATAGGACAGGGAATAGCTTTGCATGCCGGCTGTTCTGAACAATGCATCCAGCCAGTCCGTGCCCACGCCCAGCGTATCCGGATTGCCATAAGCAGGGTTGGTTGCCTGGTTTCCATTGCTCAGCATTTCGTTATTTAATGCTCCGAATTGCTGCGCGTTGAGCATCTTCACTGTCTTCGCCGCTTTCTGCCAGCCGGTAAAGAAATTGAATGAAAGATGCCCCTTTCCGTTAGCGCCTTTTTTTGTACTGATCAGGATCACACCATTCGCCCCGCGGGATCCGTAGATAGCCGCTGCCGATGCATCTTTCAGCACGTCGATGGAGGCGATATCGTCGGGATTCAGGTTGTTTAAAGGAGCATCCGTGGGCACACCGTCAACAACGATCAGGGGATCTGCATCGTTGATGGTGCCGGTCCCCCTGATCCTGAACGTTACATTGCTTCCCGGCGCGCCGGACGAGATCACCTGAACGCCCGCTGCTTTCCCTTCTACCGCTTCCCCGGCGTTTGAAACCGGAAGGCTGTTGAAATTCCTTGTGTCGACGGAAGCCACCGAACCGGTAAGGTCTTTTTTCTTCACGGAACCATAACCGATAACAACTACGCTTTGTAATTTATTATCGGAGGCCTGCATGACAATTTTCAGTCCATTACCGTTGTTTACCGGGTATTCCGTTTTGTCGTAACCGGTATAAGTAAGAACCAGGATGTCCGATCCGGTTGCATCCACCGAGAATTCACCATTGGCACCTGTCCTGCTTGTATTTGCCGGCCTGCTTTTTACTTCAACGGTAACACCCGCCAGGCCAGCACTATCGTATGCCGAAATGACCCTGCCCGTAACCCTGCCCGTCTGTGCCGGGCTCAGTAATGGCGCGATCAGAAGAAATAAAGAAGATATCAGAAGTTTCAGAGCATGGAGGCGAAAGAAGTTCATGGTGCAATCAGTTTTGATAAAATTAACCCGGGGTAAAGAAACAAATTGTCCGGAAAGAACCAGGTTCTGAGCGTTTCAACTTGTTTTCAATGCGTATCATTTTTTATAATCAGGGGCCAGCCAACTAATTACATTTACATTTGATTCCGGACAATAAATGAGGATCGCCTTGCTGAAAAGAATTCTGTTTATATTATTTGCCGGTTGCGCCACATATCCGCTCGCAGCACAATCATACTACTTTCGGAACTATCAGGTGAATGATGGTATCTCGGGCAATACGATTACCTGCATCATCCAGGACAAAAAAGGGTTTATGTGGTTCGGAACCCGCAATGGCCTGAACAGGTTCGACGGAACGGTATTCAAAGTATTCCGGAATGATGTTAATGATCCGCAAAGCATTGGAAGTAATTCCGTGCTTAGTTTATTTGAGGACAGGAAGGAACATCTATGGGTGGGGACTTACAAAGGAGTTTATATTTATAATGCCACACAGGAAACTTTTTCTCTTTTTATGAAAATACCTGCCGGCGAAGTGCGGTATATCGCTGGTGATCTACACAATAACATCTGGCTGGTCGCCAACTATGTGCTGTACCGGTATAATACGGTAACAAACAGCATTCGGTCCTATCCGTTTCCCAATACGCAGGCGATTGCTGTCATTGTTGCGGAAAACGGCACGGTATGGTGTGCTACCTCCGCCGGACAGGTAAAGAAGTATGATGCTGCGGGAGACCTGTTTATCAATTATTCGATCGCTTCACTATTTAAGGACCGGGATACCGCTTTTATTCAAACCATTTATCCTGTTACGGATACGACCATACTGGTCGCGACTTTGCAGCAGGTGCTCTTATTCAATGTCAGATCCGGAACGCTCAGTAATGTTTTCAAGGGTAATTCCTGGGAGAATAATGTACAGGTGCATAAAATCATCCGGCAGTCGCCCGGTTCTTACTGGTTTGGTACGGAAGATGGTTTATACATCCATGATTTTGCGACAGGTGCCAGCCAGCAGATACAGAAACAATACGCGAACCCCTATTCCATTGACGATAATGTGATCACAGATTTTTACAAAGACCGGGAGGGAGGCACATGGGTCGGCACATTTTTTGGCGGCATCAATTATTATTCAAAACAGCTAAACCGGTTTAAGAAATATTTTCCCCTCCCGGGCCGAAATAGTATCAGCGGGAACCTGGTACATGAAATATGCACTGACAAAAACGGAAATCTCTGGATAGGCACCGAAGACGCGGGACTAAATAAACTTGATAGAAGAACCGGAAACATAAAGCATTTCATGCCGCAAAGCGGAAAGGGAAGCATTTCGTATTCCAATATTCATGGACTGCTGGTAGATGGGGATGAACTGTGGATCGGCACTTATGAGCATGGCCTCGATGTACTGGACCTGAAAACAGAAAAAGTGATCAGGCATTATGAAAAAAGCGAAAAGCCCCATTCGCTTAGCAGCAATTTTATCGTAACCCTGTACAAAACCGCGGAAGGAGATATTCTGGTCGGTACCTGGGCAGGCCTCTACAAATATGATAAACGCAACGACAATTTTATTCTCATGCCGTATTTCAACCGGCAGGCACAGGCCATTCACGAGGATGAAGCAGGCACTTTGTGGGTCTGCAGTTATGGCAACGGGGTTTACTTTTACAACGAGAAGACCGGCCTAAAGGGAAACTTCAAATATGATCCGAAAAACAGGAACAGCCTTTCCAATAATTATGTAAATAATTTATTCGAGGACAGCAGGAAGAATATCTGGTTTTGTACAGAAAGTGGTTTGTGCAGGTACGACTACAAAGAAAAGACGATCATACGCAGCAGTGCCGAACCCGTCTTACGGGATAACCAGGTATTCCGGGTGATGGAGGATAACGCGGGAATGCTTTGGGTTTCCACTTCAAAGGGTCTTATTGACCTGGATCCCGCCAGCGGGCAAACAAAATCATTTAACACCGGCAATGGCCTGCTGAGTGATCAGTTTAATTACAATTCAGCCTGCAAGGATAAAGATGGTACCATGTATTTTGGAACGGTGAAGGGTATGATTAGTTTTAACCCGGCCACCTTCACGGAAAACAGTTTTGTTCCGCCGGTTTACATAACCGGTATCCAGGTAAATAATGAAGAGTTGAAGATTGACAGTCTTCGTTCCCGGCTCAAACGGTCAGTTATTTATACGTCATCCATAACCCTTCCATACGACAGTTCAACGGTAAGTATAGAAGTTTCCGCACTGAGCTATGCCATGCCCGACCGGAATGAATACCTGTACCGGATGGAGGGGCTCGATAAAACCTGGAACCATCTAAATAGCAATGGAAAGATTTATTACACTAAGTTATCGCCCGGAAATTATGTTTTTAATGTGAAAGGGTCGGCCGGCGGGGAAGTATGGAATAACAAGGTGACCCAATTAAACATTCAGGTTCTTCCTCCCTGGTGGGCGGGCTTTTGGGCCTATGTCCTATATGCTTTGGCCTCTTTAAGCATTATCTTCGTAATACTCCGATATTATTATATTGCGCTCAGGGAAAAAAATAAAAGGAGGATTGAAACGCTTGAAATTGAGAAAGAACGCGAGATTTATAATGCCAAAATTGATTTTTTCACCAATATAACCCATGAGATCAGAACCCCGCTGACGCTGATTAAATTACCGGTCGAGAAACTTTTAAAAGCAGTCTCAACGGATTCCGCCTTTCGGGATAATCTTAACATGATAGACAAGAATACCAACCGGCTCATTCATTTAACAAACCAGCTGCTTGATTTCAGAAAGGCGGAAGCAAATAATTACAGCCTGAATTTTGTAAAAACGGACATCAACGATTTATTGAAAGAACTGTTCGCCACCTATAAGCCTGCCGCGGAGGAAAAGAAGCTTTCCTTTAAACTGGAATTGCCACGCATTGCATTGCTCGCGTATGTCGATCCGGAAGCCTTCAGGAAAATACTCGGTAACCTTTTCAGCAATGCAGTCAAATATGCAAGTCAGTCCGTTGTCGTAAAGCTTTTGCCTTTCAATAGTTATGATAATGTCTTTCATATTGAGTTTAAAAATGACGGCTATCTGATACCCATGGAAGCCAAAGAAAAAATATTTGAACCTTTTTACCGGCTCAAACAATCGGAAAAGCATACCGGCACCGGTATCGGGTTGCCACTATCCCGGTCGCTGGCCGAATTGCACAAGGGAAGACTAGAACTGAAACAGTCCGTGGACAATCAGAACATTTTTTTATTATCCATTCCAATCCACCAGGAAAATGAGATCAGCCTGGGTGAATATGAGACTATTGAGAACGATATCCGGCCGGTTCAGGAGAGCAGCGCTGTTAAAACAGGTAATCTGCATGATATCTCGGTGCTGATTGCAGAGGACAATATGGAAATTGTCAATTTCCTCCAGAAGGAATTGGGAGGCCTGTATAATATTTACAAGGCTTCCGACGGGCAGGGAGCGCTGGATATTTTGTTGAAGGAGCATATTCATCTTGTCATCAGCGATATTATGATGCCGGTGATGGATGGAATAGAACTTTCGAGAAAAATGAAAACCGACCTGCAGTTCAGCCATATTCCAATCATCCTGCTCACGGCGAAAAACAGCATAACCTCAAAAATAGAGGGACTCGAAACCGGCGCGGATGCCTATATTGAAAAACCTTTTGTCATGGAATATCTGCAGGCGCAGATCAGCAATCTTTTAAGCAACCGTAATATCATGAAAGAATATTACGCGCATTCGCCCCTTGCCCACATAAAGGGAATTGCTTCCACCAAAGCCGATAAAAGCTTTTTGGAAAAGCTTCATAAAGCCATCAACGAGAATATCACCGATAAAGATCTCGATGTGGATTCGCTTTCAAAAATGATGAACATGAGCCGGGTCACGTTTTACAGAAAAATTAAGGGCCTTTCAGATCTGACACCCAATGAACTGATCAATCTTTCGCGACTGAAGAAAGCTGCGGAGCTATTGGCGGAGGGGCGATATATGATTAACGAAGTCGCCAATATCATTGGCTATAATCTCACCAGCAATTTCTCCCGCGATTTTCACAAGCAGTTTGGTGTTACGCCTTCCAACTATGTTAAAAGCCTGCAGAAGGAAAATTAAGTGCCTGATGGGCAGCTGTCCCAGCCCGGTTATCCTTCTTCAATAAAGTATTTTACCAGTTCTTCCCATTCCAGGTCCATGCTTTGCGCGGGCCAGGCGATTCCGGCCCTACGATACCAGTACATGGCATTTGATGCATCCCCTTCTCTTCGATGAAGATAAGCATGGACCCGTGCAGCTTTCCTTTCCTCCAGATGATCCACCAGGCCGTGCGCCTTGTCCCATTGCCCCTTACGTTCATGCCAGAGGGATTGCAGGTAAACCGATACCTGTTCCGGTGGCCTGTCTGAATGCAGACTATGTTTGAAGGTTTCAACCGTCGATTTCATTCGGCAAAAATAAGCAGATCGGATCAGCCGGAGGGCACGCTACAACCTTGTCAACCGGGATTATAAAATAATGAAAGATTTATACGAGGTTGTTTAACATTTATCTAACCATAATATTCCTATCTTAAATGTGCAATGACCAAAACGATTTTCCTGATTCTTGCATTATTTTATTGTTTCGGTATTTGCGCCCAGAATGGATATCTTCTCCTAAAAAAGGGAAAAAAGGACATGCGGCATTACTGGAAGGATATGCATTTTACTTTTCAGACCAGAAACCGGCAATGGATCACCGGGATCATCACGAAAATCAGCAATGACTCCTTTGCCTGACCCAGGAAATAATCCACTACCATCTGATGGGATCCGGCACGCTGCATTTCAGCGGTTTTCATTGTCGGGAAGCTATTCTGAGATTTTAGTAAGTGCGGTCCCTTTATGCACAGCTATATGATTTGATTTGCTGCTCCTGATCTCATATTGCGGGTCTGGTTTACTGGCATGATGGGTATACCCTTTATAATCAAAATCTGCGGTATGTATTCTGATAATTGTTCCGGACACATGCCCGGCTTCTGAATTCCAGGTTACGTGGTCGCCTACTTTAAATTTGGTCTTCATATTATGCATTTTAATTGGCCGGCTGCTGTAATTCGCGGAGTTGATGCTACCTAAAGTTAAGAGCCGGGGCCCTTAATTTATTTTTTTGAATTTGGTTGTTGGATTAAAAAAAATAGCACATCTTTGCAAAGTCAAAAACAGAAACATGCGCCCGATAGTATTACATATTGAATTACAAAGCCTGTTTAGTCAGACGAAAGACTATACCCGGTGCGGGGCGTGTTATACTATGGTGTGAATTTTTAACTTATTCAATAGAACACAGGCCCCGCAAGAGATTGCGGGGTTTTTAGTTATAAGGGATCAGTCATCCGATTTTTGAAGAGAAGATGCGAAATCATCAAAACATATTATCTCGTATGCGAAGAACTTTGGATCAATACAGTATTTCGGCCTTGTGCAGCGGAACAGGAATCACGGCTCGACCGGACAATGACTGGTGTTATTTCGGTGAGGATAAAATATATCCTGATACAGAACCTGGTGTTTATATGCGAAGTTAAAAATGATTTTAACAAAGCTGGCCCGGTTTGATCAGACCGGGTTTTTTGTGTGCGGCAGGCATAGCAAACTCGAATCCGGCCACGCACACCAGGGAGAGTTGACAGAAGGGTAATGTGCAAGCCTGCTAAGCTTTGGCTGTCTGACCTGATCGGATACGAAGGTTCGACCCCTTCACTCTCCACAGCATTGCTTGTAAATAACCGGGTATCCTGGTTCAATGATGAAGAAACAGGTTACAGATCAGGGAATACCCGGTATGGGCGAAGAACGAATAGCTCCAATGGAAGAGCAGCGGTTTGAAGCGCCGCCTGTGCAGGTTCGAATCCTGCTTCGTCCGCAAATCGGGAAAGAAAATGTATTGCTGGCAGTACAATTCATTTAGGATTTAGAAAAATGACGATGGACAACTTAAACCAACCGAAAGTAATCAATGCAAACAATGTATTTGATAAACGCTATCTGGATATAAAGACTTTATACCTGTATTATTTCAATACACTGCCCAGCCTTTTTTTTATCAGTCAGGTCGAGGGCGAAAAAGCCTATGCGGTATTTGTGGAGAAGTTTAAGGAGCAGATAGTATGCAAGCATCAATACCGCTGGTACGAACGGAAGAAGAAACGATATCAGTTTGACAAGACCGTGATCGTTCTGAAGAATAATTGCCTGCTGGAACTGGACGAGGATTATGCGCAGATATTGCACGATGGGAATCAGCCCGGCTTTATTGACGACATAACCCGCCTGCTGATTCAATTTAAAAAAAGGCAGAGAAGGCAGCCTTTGGAAATCAACCTTGTGATTGAAAGCTCGGGCGTGCTGGATTTGAAGCCTATGCAAATCAAAAGGACAAAGCTGGACCTGGACCTGTTTTATGAAGATGATTTCAGGGAGGTGGATGCCCTGATCAGAAAGAGGCTGGGCCGGAAGAAGGACAAGGGAATCATCCTGCTCCACGGTTTGCCCGGAGCCGGTAAGACGACTTACCTGAGATACCTGATTGGAAAGATGAAAAAAAGAGTGCTGTTTTTGTCGCCCGCAGTGGCGGGTAACCTGATGAATCCTGATTTTATCGAACTGATTATGGATAATCCGGATACCGTGTTGATTATTGAAGATGCGGAGGATATCATCAGGGACAGAAAATACAGTCCGGGTTCAGGAGTCTCAAGCCTGCTGAATATTTCCGACGGACTGCTGGCGGATTTCCTGAACGTGCAAGTGATTTGTACGTTTAACAGTTCCCTGACCTTCATTGATCCGGCCCTGATGCGGAAAGGAAGGCTGATAGCAAAATATGAGTTTGGTAAACTGAGTATCGCGAGAGCCCAGCGCTTGAGCAATCATCTGGGTTTCAACGTGCAGATCACGAAGCCGATGACAATCGCAGAGATTGCAAACCCGCATGAAAAAGATCAGCAGGAGGGAAGGATTGAGGTATTGGGCTTTCGGAAGATATTGGCAGAAAATTAAGAAAAACAACCATGTCAAAATTAAAATTAAAAGGAAAGGAGCTGAGGGCCATCGGTTACCCGGAAGGCCCGGTCATCAGCATTGCGATGCAGGTGATGGAGAAGCATTTTAAACACGGGAATAAGGAGGATGTGATGAATATTTTACAGAAGATTTTAGCCGCTCCGATTGAATACGCAAACGATGCGGTGTTGGGACTCATTGCGCGGCAACTCATCCCGGAAACAAAACCGGATAGTGTGGAGATGTTAATGAACATCACCGGCGTCCCGTTCAATGTATTCGGAGCTGGCCAGATTGAGCGGGGAGCCCTGAACCAGATGAACATGGCCGCCAGGTTGCCGGTTGCGTGTGCAGGCGCACTGATGCCCGATGCCCATGCTGGGTACGGACTTCCTATCGGAGGCGTGCTGGCAACGGAAAACGCCGTTATTCCCTATGGCGTCGGGGTGGATATCGGGTGCAGGATGTGTTTGTCAGTGTTTGACATAGATCCGAAGGAACTGCTGCAAAAGGAAGCTTATTTCAGTCGGGAGCTGAATGAAGCCACGCTTTTCGGCAGCGGAAGACAATTTGAAAAACTGACTTCGCACGAAGTGCTCGACAGAAAGGAATTTGATGAAATTCCTTTATTGAAAGGGTTGCAGGGAAAAGCGGCCGCACAACTCGGATCCTCCGGATCAGGAAATCATTTCGTGGAATTCGGAATCGTGGAAATTGCGGCAAAGGATGAAGTGATGGGCCTTGATCCCGGAAAATATCTCGGATTGTTATCCCATTCCGGATCCCGGGGACTGGGAGCGAATATCGCCAACTACTATACGCGGATCGCGAAACAAAAAAGGCATTTACCGGGAGAGGCAAATAACCTGGCCTGGTTAAATCTTGATGAAGCGGAAGGCATCGAATACTGGATGGCGATGAATCTGGCCGGCGATTATGCTTCGGCCTGTCACCATGTAATGCATGCGAAGGTTGCAAAACAATTTAACCGTCGGCCCATCCGGATGATTGAGAACCACCACAATTTTGCCTGGAAGGAAATGCATGAAGGAAAGGAAGTGATCGTTCACCGGAAAGGCGCAACGCCGGCGGGAAAGAACGTGCTGGGAATCATCCCCGGATCCATGACCGCGCCCGGATTTATTGTGAAGGGCAAGGGGGAAGCGGCATCCCTCTTTTCTGCCTCCCACGGCGCCGGAAGGAAGATGAGCAGAACGAATGCGCTAAAGTCCATCAGCCATGAACTTTTAAAGGAGACCCTGGAACGACACGGCGTAAAGCTTTTGGGTGGCGGACTGGATGAAGCGCCTCAGGCTTACAAGGATATCGAAGAAGTGATGGCATCCCAAAAGCAGCTGGTGGAAACCGTCGGAAGATTTATTCCGAAAATCGTTAAGATGGATGGCGCAAAGGGAAAGACTTGGTAACATAAGGGGAAATATCGGTCTATTTCACCGTTATTATCCCTTATTCTCTACGTTAGGTCACGATATGGATCCTTCCTTGTTAAATTCGGAAAAACTAACCGGGCATCCTTGTTTTTTACACGGGCTGTAGCCGTTACAGGGATTAGTCTCCATAAGCATCAGCACGATAATAACATCACTTGATTCCGTCATTTTTCCAAGCAGACCGATACTGGCTTTGTCCGGAAGCCGGATGCCCTGCAGTACGATATCCGGACCAATTCCGTCGACAAATGCCAGCGTTTGTTTCCAGGATCCCGCGTAGGAAACGATTTGTATATTATCGAATTCCGCATGCAGACAGAGTATGCTTTCCACGCTTAACATGGAATCATCCGTTATAATCACCGTCTTTTTTCTTTTTTTCATCGTTGAGGTTCAGACAGCGAAATAAGCACATTTGCCGGCGCGGAAAAATAGGGTGCGCCATGAACCGGAGGTCATCTGTTTTTCATGAATGTTGTAGAATAAATACTACACGGGAATGCGTGCCTGACCAAATTCGATTTTATCAGACGGCATTTGCTTTCCGGGTGCAGTCGGCAGAAAGCGTTCCTGAATTCAGAATGTCAACAGATTTGCACGCTGGCTCTGCCGGATTTGTAGCAAATATTGCAGAATAAATAAAGGATAACCCTTACCTGCCGGGATTATTTCCTCCATTTTTCTCCGGAACATAAGTTATCTTTTTAAGTTCCGTTATAGTAAGGCTGGCTGCAGTGGCACTTCCCGTTGGAAAGTCAGCAAATAACTAAAAATGGGACCGATAAGAAAAACCGGAGAAAAAGAAAGAACAGTACCCCTGCCCGAATCTCTCTACCGGCAGCTTTTTTATAATAATCCACTTCCCATGTGGATATATGACGAGGAAACGCTTCATTTCCTGGAAGTAAATCAAGCCGCAGTTGAAAAATACGGACATACACGGGATGAATTTCTCGGTCTGACGCTGAAAGATATCAGGCCGCAGCAGGACGCAGTCCGGGTGATCGCTTCCGTGGATGAAAGGCATGAAAAGCACTACAGTTTCAGCGGCGTCTGGAAGCACCTGAAAAAGGGAGGGGAACCGCTGTATGCGGAAATCAGCAGTCATTTGATTGAGCTGGAAGGAAAACGGGCTGTGCTGGTGCTGGCCAACGACATCACCGGAAAATACATAGCAGCCGAACAACTGCGCCAAAGCGAAGCGCGTCTGAAACAGGCGCAGATATTTGCAAAAATGGGACACTGGGAGGTCAATTTTGCGACCAATATTTCGAAATGGTCTGATGAGGCATACCGGATTTACGGGCTTGAACCGGCCAATCATCAGATGAATTTTGAAACCTGGATGTCTTTTATTCATCCCGACGACCTGGCGCATGTAAAAAATGAAATCGCAAAATCTGAACCAACGCTGGGCAACAATTCCTTTTACCACCGGATCATTCTCAAAGACGGAACAATAAGGCAGGTTCTGTCTGAGAGCAGGTATGAATTTGATGAGAATGGAAGGCCGGTCGGTCTCTACGGCATCGTGCACGATCTCACGGAGCGGAGGCACATTGAGCAGGAGTTAAAGGACCTGAACAGCCAGCTCACAGAAAGGGCGGCCGAGCTGGCCGCTTCCAATGCGGAACTGGAAAGGTTTGCCTATGTGGCATCGCATGATCTGCAGGAACCGCTCCGCATGGTTGGCAGTTTCCTTGAATTACTCGAGAAGAAATACAAATCACAACTGGACGATACAGCCGCTCAGTACATCCGCTTTGCTGTTGACGGGGCCGCCAGGATGAAAACCCTGATCATGGACCTGCTGGAGTATTCCAGGGTCGGCACCAACCAGGATGCTTTCACAGATACCGATATGGGCGAAATCCTCAACCAGGTATTGAATACGCTGGAAGGAGAAATGAAGGAAAGAAGGACGCTGCTTTCCGCAGGGCATATGCCGGTGGTCAGGGCAAACAGTACCCAGATGATACAGATACTCCAGAACCTCATCGGCAACGCTTTCAAATACAATCAGGCAGCTGTTCGGGAGATTCAGATTGGTTGTACGGAAGAACCGGAGGTATGGAAATTTCATGTCGCCGACAACGGCATCGGAATTGACGAGCGGTATTTTGAAAAAATCTTCGTCATCTTTCAGCGGCTGCACAACCGGAACGAATATTCGGGAACAGGAATAGGCCTCTCGGTCTGCAGGAGAATTGCCGAGAAGCATGGCGGCTCCATCTGGCTGGAATCAACGCCCGGAAAAGGAAGCACTTTTTATTTTACATTGAAAAAATAAACCGGATGCAGGAAGTGACGATACTATTGGTTGAAGATAACGAAGGCGACATCGTTCTGACGAAGGAGGCCTTGCGGGAAGCCAGGATCGGGAATGAAGTGCGCGTAGCCCGGGACGGCCAGGAGGCCCTCGATATGTTGCGGAATACAGATAACCTACCGCAACTGATCCTGCTGGATATCAATCTGCCGAAAATGGACGGACTGGAACTGCTGGCTATTATCAAAAAGGATGAACGGCTGAAACGGATTCCGGTCATCATGCTCAGTACGTCCTCCGCTGAAAAGGACATTCTCCATTCCTATGCAAATCATGCCAACTGCTTTATCACAAAACCGGTCGATCTCGCAAAATTCATGGAAGTGGTGAAATCCATTGAGACATTCTGGATCAGTATTGTAAAGCTTCCCCGAAACGCATAACATGCATTCTCCATTAAATATTTTTATTGTTGAGGATAACCCCGGCGACCTCTTTTTGCTGGAGGAATACATAGCCATGGCAGCGATTCCGGTTGCCGGCATCCAGACTGCAGCGTCGCTGGAACAGGCCATTCCCCTGCTGGAGCTGTATTCTCCGGATATTGTTTTTCTGGATCTGCATCTCCCGGACGGCAGCGGACTCGAAACCTTTAGCCGGATCAGGGAATTTGCACCCGGATCTGCAATCATTATTTTGTCCGGTCTGAGCGATACAAAAATCGCCCTGGAAGCCATAACGCTTGGCGCCCAGGATTATCTCAGTAAGGGAGAATTTGATGAAAAGCTGCTCGGGCGAACGATCAGATATTCCATGGAACGCTGGCGAAACCTGGAAAAGCTCCGGCAGGCAAATGAAAGGTACAGGCTGGTTTCGAAAGCCACCCACGACATGATCTGGGATTGGGATCTGCAGAAGGATGAAGTTTTCCGGGATGAAAAGGATTTGAAAGAGATTTTTGGATTTTCATCCGGTTCCGGAACCGGCAATTCACTCGAAGCGCGAAACCGGATTCACCCGGAGGACGCCGAACGCCTGGAAGAAATCATCCGCGAAATAAAAGAATCCGGCAGGGATTTTTTTGAAACGGAATACCGCTTTCTTTCAGAATCCGGACAGTATAAAACGATTTATGACCGGGGTTATGTTCTGCGGAATGCGGCCGGAAAACCCGTGCGTATGATCGGAGCTTCGCAGGACATCACCCAAAGGAAGAAACTGGAAGCCGAACTGGAAGCATCAAGACTTCAGGAGCAAAGAAGTATTACGAACGCCACCATAAAAGGACAGGAGAAAGAGCGGGAACGGCTGGGCACGGAGCTGCATGACAATGTTAACCAGATACTGGCTACTTCCGGATTAT
>Ga0207707_10000597_pt1 | contig 36412 bp, 32 predicted proteins | sample KBSC83BmetaG_FD_184336 | JGI IMG/M metagenome (GOLD analysis project Ga0207707, IMG submission 184336) | Corn rhizosphere microbial communities from Kellogg Biological Station, Michigan, USA - KBS C8-3B metaG (SPAdes) (version 2) | ecosystem: Host-associated > Plants > Roots > Rhizosphere ... | reverse complement strand
GCAGCGGCGTGCAGCCGACCGCGCGTGCCGTGGAGATGGCCGCGCAGATCAGCGCGCTGCTCGACATGGCCGACAGCCTGTGGCGGGAGCGTATGCCGTTCGATCCGAGGAAGTCGCTGAGGACCTTCAGCCTCCTGCTGACCGATGTCGGGATGGTGCGGTTCCTGCCGCCCCTGGTCGCGCGTCTCGCCGACCTCGCGCCGAACGTCAAGGTGAGAGCTTTGCCGCTCGACTCCCGGCACTTTGCACTGAAGCTGGAATCGGGCGAGGCGGACCTCGCGCTTGTCGCCTTTCCGAGGGCCGCCGGCCATCTGCGCTTCCAGCGGCTTTATTCGGACGGATATGTCAGCGTGACCCGGCGAGGACATCCGCGCGCCACGGAGGCCCGTACGCGCAAGGGCTTCCTCGCAGAGCAGCATATCCTGATCACCGCTTCCGAGACGGGACATGCGGCTCACCATGAGGCGCAACGCGTGCTGGCGCGCGCGATCCCACCGTCCAATGTCCTTTTGCAGGTGCCGAGCTTCGTTGCCGGCGCGATCGTGGCGTCGCAGACCGACGGCGTTGCGACGCTGCCCGCGAATCTGGCCGCGCTCGTCGCAACACCGCTCGGGATGACCATGTTCAGGACGCCGGTCCCGTTGCCCCGCTTCGAGATCGCCCAATACTGGCACGAACGCTACCACCGCGATCCCGCGCACAAATGGCTGCGGTCGATCACGCTCGAATTGTTCGGCAGCCGCGCCTGAAATAGTTGCGCTACAGGTGGGCCGGTCGACGTCGGGCCTGGAGCGAGGAAAGGAAGGATCGCCAAGGCCCGCTTTTGGCCCGGAGGCGACATTGCCCGCGTTCGGCGCCTGCAGTCTTCGACGGTACACAGTGATCCTGCCTCTGCGTATCGCGCGACACTGGTTGTGTTATATTTCCTGAGAAACAAGCAACAAGATGCGGGCGGAATGGAAGCAACAGGCTCTAGGAGGAGACAATGGCCAAGGAGGTCCAGGTTAGCGGGGCTCGCCTGCAATACATCGAGCAGGGCTCCGGCGAACCGATTGTATTCGTCCACGGGGCGCCACTTGATCTTCGCTCTTGGGAACCGGTGAGAGAGGAAATTGCCAAGAGGTATCGGTTCATCGCCTACACCCAGAGATATTTCGGAACCGAACCGTGGCCTGATGAGGGAAAGAACTTCAGCATCGCAACCCACGCCGACGACCTCGCCAGGTTCATCTCCTCACTCAATGCTGGACCTGTTCATCTCGTGGGCTGGTCGCACGGCGGCCTAGTGGCGGCGACCGCCGCAGTCAGTGATCCGTCGTTGGTCCGCAGCCTCATCCTGTATGATGCAGCCATCATCTCTGTGTTGCCCGTAGAGAGCCCTGAGGGCAAGTTAGCACGCGAAGACCGGGCCAGGACGCTTGGTCCGGGTGTTGCTGCGGCCAAGACGGGTAATTTCGTAAAGGCTGCGAAGTTGCTGCAGGAGGGCGTGTTCCAGCTCCCGCCAGGCGGGTTCAACAGCTTGCCGAGGGATTGGCAGACGGGGCTGCTCGACAACGCTAGGATTGTTCCGCTGCTACTCTCAGCTCCACCGCCCCCCGCCATCACATGCGAGATGCTGAAGAATTTTATCCGGCCGACGCTCGTCATGCGGGGTGAGAAGACCCTAGAGTTCTACGCGCTGATCAGCGAGGCGATCACCAAATGTGTGCCGGGGGCGCAGCAGGTCATCCTTCAAAATGTAAATCATGATGGCCCCATGCGTGATCCGGCCGCATTCACCGCCGCCGTTTTCGACTTCTTGTCGAGGCTTTGAGTAAAGCACTCAACCGCGTCTTGATGTTTGTACTCTTGCGAGGCATTGAACGGGGTGGAAGCCATCAACCTCGCGCTGTTGATTAGGTGACTGAGCGAGTTCCGTTTCTGGCCCTCAGCCGACCTCGGAGTCTCCACCCCTCGATCGATACAAAATCAGCATCGATCCATACTCCCTTCGGCTTGGACCCCGTCGTCACTCTTCATTAATGATCCGCCTCGAGGAAACACCACATTTCGAGGAGGTGCGCTCATGAGCGCCATCGTGTCCGTTGCGGAGGCGAGGAGATCCCGCGTCCGTCTGTTCATCGTGACGATGCTTTTTCTTGTCACGACCGTGAATTATGCCGACCGCGCCACGCTTTCCATTGCAGGTCCCGCGCTGTCGAAAGAGCTTCATCTCTACCCGATCGCAATGGGCTACATCTTTTCGGCCTTCGGCTGGTCGTATGTCGTTGCCCAGGTGCCGGGCGGCTGGCTGCTCGACCGCTACGGATCGCGCTCGGTCTATGCCTTCAGCATCATGATCTGGTCGCTGTTCACGCTGCTGCAGGGGTGGGTCGGGTTCTTCTCCGGGGCCACCGCCGTCACCGTGCTGTTCCTGTTGCGGCTCCTCGTGGGATTTGCCGAGGCGCCTTCATTTCCCGCCAATGCGCGCATCGTGGCGGCGTGGTTTCCCGGCAATGAGCGCGGCACCGCGTCCGCCTTCTTCAATTCCGGACAGTATTTCGCGACGGTGATCTTCGCGCCGCTGATGGGCTGGATCGCGCATGATTTCGGCTGGCGCTACGTGTTCTTCGTCATGGGCGCGCTCGGTGTCGTCATGGGCGTGTTCTGGATCAAGACCATGTACGGGCCGAAGGAGCATCCTTCCATCAACGAGGCCGAGCTCGACTATATCAGCCGGGGCGGCGCGCTGGTCGACATGGATGCGCCGAAGAATCCTAAGTCGGATTCGAAGGTCGCCGACAGCGGGCCGCGCTGGGATCACATCCGCCAGCTCCTCGCCAACCGCATGATGCTCGGCGTCTATATCGGCCAGTACTGCATCAACACGCTGACCTATTTCTTCCTGACCTGGTTCCCGGTCTATCTGGTGAAGGAGCGCGGGCTCTCGATCCTGCAGGCCGGCTTTGTCGCGACCCTGCCGGCCTTGTGCGGCTTCATCGGCGGCGTGCTCGGCGGCGTCATCTCCGACGCCATCCTGCGGAAGACGAAATCGCTCACGGCCGCGCGGAAAATCCCGATCGTGGGCGGCATGCTGCTGTCGATGTCGATCATCGCCTGCAACTATGTCGACGGCCAGGCGCTGGTGGTCGGCTTCATGGCGCTCGCCTTCTTCGGCAAGGGCATCGGCGCACTCGGCTGGGCTGTCGTCTCCGACACCTCGCCGCGGCAAGCCGGCGGCGTCTCCGGCGGGCTCTTCAATACCTTCGGCAACCTCTCCAGCATCACGACCCCGATCATCATCGGCTACATCCTGGCGGCGACCGGCTCGTTCAATGGTGCGCTGGTATTCGTCGGGTTGAACGCACTGATGGCCGCGATCGCCTATCTCTTCATCGTCGGCAAGATCGAGCGGGTGCAGCTTCAGGCCGTTTGAGGCCTGTTGCATCGGCGAAGACCAGACGGCGTCCGCTGAAGCGCGATGAATTCTCATCGCGCTTCAGTTTTTTGCTTTTGCGCATGATCTCTGCGGAAAACCGTTGGACATTTTTCCGGATCATGTGCCCGGCTGCCGCCTATGTTTCGGGGAAGATCGATGCTAGAAATGGCAAATAAGCGCCGCGTCCATTCAGGGCCTGTATCGATGTTCGACCTGAACCAGCTCCGCTGTTTCGTCACGGTTGCGGAAGAGCTGCATTTCGGCCGGGCGGCGGCGCGGCTCAACATGACCCAGCCGCCGCTGAGCCGGCAGATCCAGGTTCTCGAGCACATCATCGACGCGCCGCTGCTGGAGCGCACCAGCCGCTCGGTGCGGCTCACGCCCGCCGGCCGCAGCTTCCTGCCGGAGGCGCGGCGCATCCTGAAACTCGCCGAGAGCGCCTCGCAGGTGGCGCGCCGCATCGCCATGGGCAAGACCGGCTCGCTCAAGATCGGCTACACGGCGGCCGCGGCTTACGGCTTCCTGCCCGAGCTGATCGCGGCCTGCCGGGCGCGGCTGCCGGAGGTCGATTTCTCGCTGAAGGAGATGGTGTCGGGCGACCAGCTCGAGGCGCTCGCCTCCGGCCAGATCGACGCCGGCCTGTTGCGGCCGCCGATCGCCCGGCCCGAGCTGGCGACGAGGCGCGTGCTGGCCGAGCCCTTGCTCGCCGCGATCCCGAGGAAGCATCCGCTGGCGTCGGCGGCGATGGTCGCGATCAAGGATTTCGACGGCCTGCCCTTCGTGATGTATTCGCCCTATGAATCGCGTTACTTCCACGATCTGCTGGTGGCGCAGTTCTCGCGCGCCGACATACTCCCGCGCTATGTCCAGCATGTCGGCCAGATTCACTCCATCCTGGCGATGGTGCGCGCGGGGCTCGGCGTCTCGATCGTTCCGGCCGCCGCGGCGAACCTGAAGCTCGCCGACGTGAAGCTGAAGCCGCTGAAATTGCGCAGCCCCGCGCCGGTCGAATTGTTCATGGTCTGGCGGCGCGAGGACGAGAATCCGCTGGTGCCGTCGCTGGTCGAGATCGCGGCCGATATTGCGGGCGCCGCCGCGCGCGAGCATTGATGCTGATTGTGGATCATTCGATACCGCGTTTGGCTTGGACGCGCATCGAGCGCGCTCCTACAACGAAAGCCACGGACGCGCACTTTCCGCGTGTCCCTAAAACCGAAATTTCAGGGAGTGGCGCGATGAGCAAGATGACCCCGCAGGAGATGGCCCACAAGATCGGCTCCGGCCTCCTGTCCTTTCCCGTGACGCCGTTCAGGGCCGACTATTCCTTCGACGAGAAGACCTACCGCTCCAATATGGACTGGCTCTGCAGCTATGACGTCGCCGGTCTGTTTGCCGCCGGCGGCACCGGCGAGTTCTTTTCGCTGACGCCAACGGAGGTGCCAGAGGTCGTCAAGGTCGCGGTCGAGGAGACCAGGGGCCGCGTGCCCGTGCTGGCCGGCACCGGCTACGGCACCGCGATCGCGCGCGAGATCGCCATCGCCGTCGAGAAGGCCGGCGCGGACGGCCTGCTCTTGTTGCCGCCGTATCTAATGCATTCCGAGCAGGAAGGGCTCGCCGCCCATGTCGAGGCGATCTGTGCCGCCGTGAAGATCGGCGTCATCGTCTATAACCGCGACAACGCGATCCTGCAGCCCGATACGCTGGCGCGGCTTGCCGAGCGCTGCCCGAACCTAGTCGGCTACAAGGACGGCATTGGCGACATCGAGCTGATGACCCGCGTCTATTCGAAGCTCGGCGATCGTCTCACCTATGTCGGCGGCCTGCCGACGGCGGAGACCTTCGCGCTGCCCTATCTCGACATGGGCGTGACGACCTATTCCTCCGCCGTGTTCAACTTCGTGCCGGAGTTCGCCACGAAATTTTACGCCGCGGTGCGCCGCCGGGATCACAAGGTGATCCATGCGGGCCTGAAGGATTTCATCCTGCCCCTGATCGCGATCCGCAACCGCAAGAAGGGCTATGCGGTGTCGATCATCAAGGCCGGCATGAAGGTGATCGGCCGCGACTCCGGTCCGGTGCGGCCGCCGCTGACGGACCTGACGGAAGCCGAAATGGCGGAATTGTCGGCGCTGGTGGCGAAGCTGCCGTCGACGACGGCGGCGATGCAGGCCGCAGAATAAAGACCGGCCAACAATCGAAAAAAGAAGGGGAGGAGCTCATGGTCCAGGAAGCGATCCGCACCGGCTTCTCAGGCGCGCCCGTCGTCACCTCCATGGAAGTCATTCCGGTCGCCGGCCGCGACGGCATGCTCCTCAATCTGAGCGGCGCGCATGCGCCGTTCTTCACCCGCAACATCGTGATCCTGTCAGACAATTCCGGCCATACCGGCCTCGGCGAGGTGCCGGGCGGCGAGAAGATCCGGAAGACTTTGGAGGATGCGCGGCCGCTGGTGGTTGGTCAAACCATCGGAGGGTGCAACAACATCCTCGCCTCGATGCGTGAGACCTTTGCCGATCGCGACGCCGGTGGCCGTGGCAAGCAGACCTTCGACCTGCGCGTCATGATCCATGCGGTCACGGCGGTGGAATCGGCGTTGCTCGATCTGCTCGGCCAGCATCTGTCGCTGCCGGTCGCCGCGCTGCTCGGGGAGGGCCAGCAGCGCGAGAGCGTCGAGACGCTCGGCTATCTCTTCTTCGTCGGCGACCGGCGAAAGACCAATCTGCCCTACATCGAAGGCGAGACCGGCAAGCCTGCCTGGTTCAACCTGCGCCACCAGGAGGCGATGACGCCCGACGCCATCGTGCGGCTCGCCGAAGCCACCCAGGATCATTACGGCTTCGCGGACTTCAAGCTGAAGGGCGGCGTGCTGCGCGGCGAAGAGGAGATCGAGGCGGTCACTGCGATCGCGAAGCGCTTTCCGGACGCGCGCGTCACGCTCGATCCCAATGGCGGATGGCTGCTGGAGGATGCCATCCGGCTCTGCAAGGACATGCACGGCATCCTCGCCTATGCCGAGGATCCCTGCGGTGCGGAAGGGAGTTTCTCAGGCCGCGAGATCATGGCCGAGTTCCGCCGCGCCACGGGCCTGCCCACTGCGACCAACATGATCGCGACCGACTGGCGGCAACTCTCCCACGCGCTGCGGCTCGGAGCGGTCGATATCCCGCTGGCCGATCCGCATTTCTGGACCCTGCAGGGCTCGGTGCGCGTGGCGCAGACCTGCCGCGATAACGGGCTCACCTGGGGCTCGCATTCCAACAACCATTTCGATATTTCACTGGCGATGTTCACCCATGTCGGCGCCGCGGCGCCGGGCAAGGTGACCGCGATCGATACCCACTGGATCTGGCAGGACGGCCAGGCGCTGACCCGGGAGCCGCTGCAGATCAAGGGCGGCAGGATCGCGGTTCCCGACCGCCCGGGCCTCGGCATCGAGATCGACCGCAAGGCGATCGACGAAGCCTACGCGCTCTACCAGCAGCACGGATTGGGTGCCCGCGACGACGCCATCGCCATGCAATTCCTGATCCCCGGCTGGACGTTTGATGATAAACGTCCAAGTCTCGTGCGTTAGGAAGGTCTCGTGCGTTAGCGCATGATCCGGAAAAGTGGGAACCGGTTTTCCGATAAGATCATGCGTAAGACAAAAGAAAATCGGTTGGAGGAAAACATGACGGTGGCTCTGAAAAATTTCGTCGGCGGCGAATGGGTCGATGGCTCGGGCATCACCCGGAACATCAACCCCTCCAATACCAAGGATGTCGTCGGCGAATACGCCAAGGCGGACAAGGCGCAGACGGAGAAGGCGATATCAGCGGCGAAGGCCGCTTTTCCGGCCTGGTCGCGCTCGACCCCGCAGGAGCGCTACGACGCGCTGAACAAGATTTCGCTGGAAATTCTCGCACGCAAGGATGAGCTCGGCCGCCTGCTCGCGCGCGAGGAAGGCAAGACCCTGCCGGAAGGCGTCGGCGAAGTCGCCCGCGCGGGGCAGATATTTGCGTTCTTCGCCGGCGAAGCGCTGCGGATGATGGGCGAGAAGGGCGCTTCGGTGCGTCCGGGGCTCGATGTCGAGATTACCCGCGAGCCGCTCGGCGTCGTCGGCCTGATCACGCCCTGGAATTTCCCGATCGCGATTCCCGCCTGGAAGATCGCGCCCGCGCTCTGCTACGGCAATACCGTCGTGTTCAAGCCGGCCGAACTCGTGCCGGGATCGGCGCATGCGCTGTCCGAGATTATCGTGCGTTCCGGCCTGCCTGCCGGCGTGTTCAATCTCGTGGTGGGTCCGGGCTCCGTCGTGGGCCAGACCCTGCTGGAAAGCCCCGATGTTGCCGCGGTCTCCTTCACGGGATCGGTCGCGACGGGACGCAAGCTGGCGCAGGCCTGCGTGATGTCGGAGCCGATGAAGAAATTTCAGCTGGAGATGGGCGGCAAGAATCCGCTGGTCGTGCTCGACGACGCCGACCTGAAGGTCGCCGTCGAGGCCGCCACCAATGGCGCCTATTTCTCGACCGGCCAGCGCTGCACGGCCTCCTCGCGCCTGATCGTGACCGCCGGCATCCATGACCGCTTCGTCGACGCCATGACCGAGCGGCTGAAGGGCCTCTCGGTCGATGACGCGCTCAAGCCTGGCGTGAATGTCGGGCCCGTGGTCGACCAGAGCCAGCTCGACCAGGATCTGCGCTACCTCAAGATCGGCAAGGACGAGGGCGCGAAGCTGCACTGGGGCGGCGAACTGCTCAACCGCGAGACGCCCGGCTTCTACCTGCAGCCGGCGCTATTCACCGAGGCCAACAACAACATGCGCATCGCGCGCGAGGAAATCTTCGGACCAGTGGCCTGCGTGATCCGGGCCAAGAATTACGAGGAGGCGCTGGCGCTCGCCAACGACACCGATTTCGGGCTCGCGGCGGGTGTATGCACCACCAGCCTGAAATATTCCTCGCACTTCAAGCGCAACAGCGAGGCCGGCATGGTGATGGTCAACCTGCCGACCGCCGGCGTCGACTATCACGTGCCGTTCGGCGGCCGCAAAGGCTCGAGCTACGGCGCACGCGAGCAGGGCGCCTATGCGCGCGAGTTCTATACGACGGTGAAGACGGCCTACACGAACCCGGGCTAACCAAGCTCGTCATGGCCGGGCTTGTCCCGGCCATCCACGTCTATGCAGCCAAGACGTGGATGCCCGGCACGAGGCCGGGCATGACGATCACGATGACAAATCCGAAAGGAGTTGCGACGATGGGCAAGAGGGAAGTGGTCACGGAAAAGCCCCGCTACATCAAGCTCAATGCCCGCGACAATGTCGCAATCGTCGTCAACGACTTCGGCCTGCCCGCGGGCTCGCGCTTTCCCTGTGGCCTCGAATTGCGCGCTTTCGTCCCGCAAGGGCACAAGACTGCGCTCGAGGATATCGGCGAGGGCGCGCCGATCATCCGCTATGGCGAGGTGATCGGCACCGCGCTGTCGCCGATCCGTGCCGGCGAATGGGTCGATGAAGCGCGCATCCGCATGCCCGAGGCGCCGCCGCTCGACAAGCTTGAAATCTCCACTGCGGTGCCCGCACAGCTCGCCCCGCTCGAAGGTTTTACATTCGAAGGATTCCGCAATCGCGATGGCTCGGTCGGCACCAGGAATATCCTCGGCATCTCGACATCCGTGCAATGCGTGAAGGGTACGCTGGAATATGCGGTCAAGCGTATCCGCGCAGAGCTGCTGCCCAAATATCCGAATGTTGACGACGTGGTGCCGCTGACCCATGCCTATGGCTGCGGCGTCGCCATCAATGCGCCCGATGCCGTGGTGCCGATCCGCACGCTGCAGAACCTCGCCCTCAATCCGAATTTCGGTGGCGAGGTTCTGGTCGTCGGTCTCGGCTGCGAGAAGCTCGCGCCCGAGCGGCTCGTGCCGGAAGGGTTAGGCGACGCCATCGTGCGCATGCAGGACGAAGCCTTCGACGGTTTTGGCGCGATCGTCGATGCGGTCATGACCCAGGCCGAGGCGCGGCTCAACATTCTCAATAGCCGTCAGCGCGAGACCTGCCCGGCGGCCGACCTCGTGATCGGTCTGCAATGCGGCGGCAGCGACGCCTTTTCCGGCGTCACGGCCAACCCTGCCGTCGGCTTCGCCGCCGATCTTCTGGTACGCGCGGGTGCGACCGTGATGTTCTCCGAGGTGACGGAGGTGCGTGACGCGATCCAGTTGCTCACTCGCCGCGCCGTCAACGAAGATGTCGGCCGCGCGCTGATCCGCGAGATGGCCTGGTACGATTCCTATCTCGCGCGCGGCGGCGCCGACCGCAGCGCCAACACCACGCCCGGCAACAAGAAGGGCGGGCTCGCCAATATCGTCGAAAAGTCACTGGGTTCGATCGTGAAGTCGGGCTCGGGCCCGATCGCGGGCGTGCTCGCCCCCGGCGAAAAGGCGCGCCAGAAGGGCATGCTGTTTGCGGCTACTCCCGCATCCGACTTTATCTGCGGCACGCTGCAACTCGCGTCCGGCATGACGCTGCAGGTGTTCACGACCGGCCGTGGCACGCCCTATGGTCTCGCGGCGGCGCCCGTCATCAAGGTCGCGACCCGCAGCGAGCTCGCAAAGCGCTGGAAGGATCTGATCGATTTCGACGCCGGCTACATCGCGACTGGCGAGAAGACGATCGAGGAGACCGGCTGGGACCTGTTCCGACTGATCCTCGACGTCGCGAGCGGCCGCACGAAGCCGTGGTCCGACCGGTGGGGCATTCACAACGACCTGACGCTGTTCAATCCTGCACCGGTGACGTGACGGTACGCCATTTCGGGATGCTCGACGCGATGCGCGCACAAACACGCCGACTAGGAATTCATTCATCCTTCTGCCCTGCCTGACGGCTTTGGGGTCCGCGCGGGATGCCTCCGGCGCCTGCCTGGAGCCGATCAATCGTGCTTTTTCGCCAGAACCTTTTCCGCGTTGCGGCGACAAACCGTTCAGTCCACGCTTTCATACTTTAAGGAGTTTGGAATGAGGGTTCTATTGACGATTGCGGCTGCAGGTTCGGTCGTTGTGACCGGTGCAGTCGCCGCCGCTGCGGGTCTCGCCATTGCAGGCAGCGCCATTGCCATGGCCGGAGAGCGGCCATCTTTTGCAGTGAATTCGTTTCCGATCTCGACGGCGCAAGTGCAGTTGCTGGGAGCCACCGGCGTGAAGGAGCAGTCGCCCGTTCCGACCTCGATGGTCGCAGGCATGCCCGCTTCGCCCGTCCAGATCGCCGTGCTGACGCCGCGTCCTCAACTCGTCGCCAGCGTGGGTGCGGAGCGCGCCAAGGCCGAGTAACGCCTTTGCCGATCCAAAATTCATCTGCGAAATCCTTCCGCTAATTCTTGCGGTCCGCGGCCGGTCTGACCAGGACCGGCCGTTTCATTTGCCATGATCCCGTAAGCTTGGGGTTGCATCAGGACCGGCTACGGCACGCTGTCTGATCCCGACGACATTGTTGCGCGCAGCAGGTTCTCTTTGGTCGCAAACCGCGTCCGATTCGACTTTGTGCTGACGAATTTGGAAAGCAACACTGCCATAAATCGCAGATAGGTCAGACCTATTGTCCGGCTTAGTTACAATAGTCCGGCGGCGCAATCGCGCGCTATGGTGACTGCACAACAATAACAAGAACAATCCGGTGGAAGAGGCCATCCTCTGATCTGGATCCGCCTCGTCTCATCGGCATCAAACCGAGGAGGGAACGAGGATGAGTACGACCAAACTTCCACATGTCACCAGACGCCGGTTCCTGAAGCAAACCGGACTTGCCGTTGCCGCCGCCGGCGGCGCGCCGTTGATATCCGCACCATTCGTCTCGAAAGCCCTGGCCGACACCAAGACCTTTACGATCGTGCAATGGAGTCACTTCGTTCCGGCCTATGACAAATGGTTCGACCAGTTCGCAAAGGACTGGGGCGAGAAGAACAAGATTACCGTCACCGTCGACCACATCCCGGTGGCGAACGTGGCTGCGCGAGCGGCTGCCGAAGCCGCCGCCGGATCGGGACATGACCTGTTCGGATGGAACGGCGCCGGCGGCGCGCATCTCTACCGCAAGTTCCTCATCGACGTCACCAGTCTCGTCGAATCCGTCGAGAAGAAGCACGGCAAAACCACCACAATCGGCCGGCAGATCGCCTTCAACCAGGATGACAAGACCTGGTCGGCATTTCCCGACTACTACATCAACTTCCCGGCCATGTACCGCAAGAGCATGTGGGACGAGATCGGGATGAAGCCTGACACGTGGGACGATGTGCGGATCGGCGGCGCCAAGCTGAAGGCGAAGGGACATCCGGTCGGCATTTCGCTCGGTCACAGCAACGATCCGGAAACCACGTGGCGCGGCGCACTGTGGAGCTATGGCGGCGCCGTTCAGGACGAGACCGGCAAGAAGGTCGTGCTCAACAGCAAGGAGACCATCGAAGCCGTCAAGTTCGTCAGCGCGCTCTACAAGGAGGCGATGACCTCAGACGTGCTGTCCTGGAACGACTCCAGCAACAACCAGTACATCGTCTCCGGGGTGGCCTCCCTGATCGTCAACCCGATCTCCGCCTATCGGACAGCTCAGCAAGCCAACAAGAAGGTAGCCGACGACATCTTCGTGTCGCTGCCGCCCAAGGGGCCTGTGCGCAGGTTGATGGACGGTGGTCCGAATTTCTACGGCATCTGGAAGTTCTCGAAAAACCAGGACACGGCGATCGAGTTTCTTAAATATTACGCCGACAACTGGGTGGACGCCTTCAAGGCAAGCTCGGGATACAATATGCCGATCTTTGCCAACATCGTTCCCAAACCGATGCCCCTTCTGTCGGACGATCCGACATCGACGCCGCATGACAAGCTCGCCGTGCTGCAGAATTCGGACGAGTGGACCGCCGCCACCGGTTATCCAGGGCCGTCCTGGCCGGCCACCGATGAAATCTACAACAGCTTCATCGTCACCGACATGATGGCGAAGGTCGCCACGGGCACCATGACCGCCGAGGAGTCGGTCAAGTGGGCTGCGCAGCAATGCCAGACCATCTTTGACAAGTGGCTGCAGAAGTCCTGATGGTCTGCACCCGGACCAGCGCGAGTTGCGCGCGGTCCGGGTGATTTCCACACGGCTCCAACAAGAACAACAAGCCGGGGCGCGAGGCGGTTTCGTCCGGGATTATCGCGCGTCAAGCGGCGGGCATGAACGCCGCTTCGCTCCGGGCATCGGGCGAGGCGAGTAATCGATGTTGAAATTTCGGGGAGGTTCGATGGCTGCGGTACTTGCGAGGGACATCATCAAAAAATTCGGCGAAGTCCCCGCCGTCAACGGTATTACGCTATCGGTGCCGGACGGCGAGTTCATGGTCCTGCTGGGACCGTCGGGCTGCGGCAAGACGACGTTCCTGCGCATCATCTGCGGCCTCGAGCAGCAAACCAGCGGCGACCTCGTGATCGGCGGCAATCTCGTCAACGATATTCCGCCGCGTGCCCGCGGCGTCGCCATGATGTTTCAGAGCTATGGCCTCTATCCGCACTACAGCGTGCGAAAGAACATCGGTTTCCCGCTGCGCACGCAGGGCCTGCCCGGCTCGCAAATCGAGAAGAAGGTCGAGTGGGCTTCGCAATTGCTCGGTATCGGCCATCTGCTCGACCGGCGGCCGCGTCAGCTCTCCGGCGGCGAACGGCAGCGCGTGGCTCTGGCGCGTGCGCTGGTGCGGGAGCCGACCGCGCTGCTGCTGGACGAGCCGCTGTCCAACCTCGACGCCAAGCTGCGCGCCTCGGCGCGACAGGAGATCAAGCACTTCCAGCAGCGGGTTGGCGTCACCACGATCTACGTGACCCACGACCAGGTCGAGGCCATGGGCATGGGCGACCGCATCGCTGTCATCGACCATGGACGGATAAGGCAACTCGGCACGCCGACGGAAATCTATGATGATCCCGCCGATCTCTTTGTCGCGACCTTCGTCGGCGCGCCGCCGATGAATCTCATCCGCCACAATGGCGGATATCTCGGCTTCCGCCCCGAAAACTTCCTGCCACGGGAAATGGTCGCCAACGGAGGGTACACCGAATTTTCGTTTCGCGTCGACCGATCCGAATATCTTGGCTCGGAGCGGATCGTCTATGGTGAGATCGAGGGCGCCGAGACGACACAGGCGATAACCGCCAAGCTGCCGCCGGCCCACGTCGCCGACGAGAGCATCCGGCCGGGAGAGTGGCACCCTTACGCCGTGCGCAACAGCGCGCTGCGCTATTTTGACAAGGACGGCAAGCGGACGAGCCGCCACTGAAGCGAGGTTTGCCAGATGGTCTCGATTGCTGAACCTGTCGCCAAGCCGGCCTCGCGCTATCGCTTCCTCATGGACAGGCGCGAGGTGCTCGGGTCGTTCCTCGTCGCGCCCGCGGTTCTTTACGTGCTGCTGCTGGTCGGCGTGCCGTTTTTGCTCGCCGTGTATTATTCGGTCAGCGCCTATACGATCTACGATCCGTCGTGGCGTTTCGTGGGATTGGCGAATTTCGCGCAGATCCTGCGCAATCCGGTGTTCCTGCAGACGCTGGGCAACACCTTCCTGTTCACCTTCGGGTCGCAGGCCCTGGGCCTTGTCCTGGGCAAGTTCGGCGCCTTCCTGCTGTTGCGGCCGTTTCCGGGACGCAAGATCGTCAGGGCGCTGATTGTCCTGCCCTGGGTGGTCCCGATCGCGCTGGCGACCGTTGCCTGGCAGTGGATGTTCGATTCACTCTACAGCGTCATTAACTGGACCATGATCGCGCTCGGCGTCCTCACGCGGGAGGATGCGCCCAACTGGCTCGGCACGCCGCATCTGGCGATGCTCTGCATTATCGTCGTCAACGCCTGGCGCTTTTTTCCGTTTGCGATCGTCATCTTCCTCGCCGGCATCACCTCGGTGCCGCAGGACGTCATCGATGCGGCGACCGTGGACGGGGCGGGGTTCTGGCGCCGGAACTACCAGATCATCATGCCCATGATCTTTCCGATCGTGGCCATCGGCCTGATCTTCGGCATCGTGTTCACCTTCACCGATCTTTCCATCGTCCTCCTGCTCACCAATGGTGGTCCGGTCGGCTCGACTTCGGTGCTGGGCTTTGAGGGCTTCCAGGTCGGCATCGTTTCCGGCGACGTGTCGCATGGCGCGGCGATCTCGCTGTTCATGCTGCCGGTGCTGTTCATCGTCGTCATCGGTATGCTGCGGTTCATCCGGCGGAGGGATATCTGAGATGAAGGCTGTCGCCAAAACCGCCCGGGAAGTCTCGTTCTTCGGCGCTGTCGCGTTCTTCGTCATCCTGACCACGTTTCCGTTCTACTGGATGGTGATCACGTCGTTCAAGAGCAACAGCGATCTCTACAACGTCACCAACATTCCGTTCTGGTTCAATGAAGCGCCGACGCTCGAGCACTTCAAGTATCTTTTTGAGCAGACACTGTTCACGCGCTGGATGTGGAACTCGCTGGTGATCGGCCTCTGCGTCGTCGCGATCACGCTCGTCACCGCGGTCCCGGCCGGCTACAGCCTTGCGCGGATGAACAGCCGCAGCGGGGAAACGCTCGGCATCGGCATTTTCCTAACCTATCTGGTGCCGCCGACGCTGCTGTTTCTGCCGCTGTCGCGGATCATTGCGGTGCTGGGTTTGCAGAACTCGATGTGGGCGCTGGTCGTGGTCTATCCGACCTTCACCATTCCCTTCTGCACCTGGCTGTTGATGGGGTTCTTCAAGGCGATCCCGCCCGAAATCGAGGAGGCGGCGATCGTCGACGGCTGCAGCCTGTTCGGCGCCTTCGTCAAGATGGTGATCCCGCTGTCGGTGCCGGCAATCCTGACGGTGGTGATCTTCACATTCACCCTGACCCTGCAGGAGTTCGTCTACGCGCTGACCTTCGTGTCGGCGGCGGACCAGAAGCCCATCACGCTCGGCGTGACCACCGATCTCGTGCGTGGCGACGTCTTCTTCTGGGGTGAGATCATGGCCGGCGCGCTGATCGCCAGCATTCCGGTGGCGATCGCCTACAACCTGTTCCTGGACCGGTTCATCTCGGGCATCACCGGCGGCGCCGTCAAATAGGCGGCGCCATCGGCGGCGGGCGGAACCGGTCAGGTCGTGGATGGCGCGGCGGCAGTGGTTTCGACGCTGTACACCAGACGAAGGTGCCTGACGGTGCAGAGCACGCCGTGCTCGGCTTCCTCGGCAAGGCGATCAAGCAGGGTGGCCCGGGCCTGATCCTTCTCGGTCGATGCCAGCGCGCGATAGCGTGCGGCGCGTATGTGGTTTCTCGCGATCATCGTCGTTCTCCAGGACGGAAGCCGCTCAGGTCTCAAGAGATGCCGGTGCGGGTCTTAAAGGCTCGGTCGGCGTCAAAGGCCTTTACGTTCGGTCTGATGAAAGGCTTCGCACACGGCGCGGGGGGCGACCGTGACCTCGATCACGCGCCGGGACCCGCCCTACGCCCGCGCGACCAAAGGCTTGAGTTCGGCGAGGTCGAGAAACGTGTCGGCCCGCCGGCGCAATTCGTCGGCGACCATCGGCGGCGTACTGGACGTGGTCGAGATCACGGTGACGCGAACGCCGCGGCTCTGCACGGCTTCCACCAGCGGGCGAAAGTCGCCGTCGCCCGAGAACAGCACCATCTCGTCGAGATACCTGGCAAGCTGCATCGCCTCGACCGCGAGCTCGATGCCCATATTGCCCTTCATCCTCCGGCGGCCGGTCGCGTCGACGAACTCCTTCGCCGCCTTGGTGACGACCGTGTAGCCATTATAGTCCAGCCAGTCGACGAGCGGCCGGACGGAGGAAAACTCCTGATCCTCGTAGATGGTGGTGTAGTACAGCGCCCTCAGCAGCCGGCCGCGCTTGCAAAATTCGGCAAGCAGCCTTCTGTAATCGATGTCGAAGCCGAGAGCCTTGGCGGTGGCGTGGAGGTTGGGACCGTCGATGAACAGGGCGATCCTGCTGGATCGGTCGGAAAAGATACTCATGGTCCGGCGCTGGCCCAGATCAAAAATTGATTCACGTGCCCAGTGCAATTTTTAGGAGAGAATATACGAATGCGGGCGACAGGTTATAGGAGAAGGGCCCGCCTTCGTCTTGCATTCGCGCGACAATGATTTGGCTTTTTGCGTCAAAGGTATCGGCCGGCGGCATGGCACCCGCACGACCGCGGCCGCTCAGCTCGCCGCTTCCAGCCGCTCCTCGGTGAGGAGCCGCATCGCGGCGTCCGCGTCCATCGGCTCGCCAAAGGCGAAGCCCTGCGCAAATTCGCAGCCGAGCTGGTAGAGTTCGACGGCGTCGGAGTCGGTCTCCGCGCCCTCGGCGACGACGTCCATGCCGAGATCATGCGCGAGCGCGATGACCGATTTCAGGATCACCGGCCGCGTGCCTCGGTTCGTGGTGCGGACAAAGGACTGGTCGATCTTCAGGGTATCGAACGGGAAGCGCTGCAGATAGGCCAGCGAGGAATGGCCAGTGCCGAAATCGTCGATCGACAGTCCGACGCCGAGCTCGCGGATCCGCGTCAGCATCTGCGCGGCATGCTCGGGGTTCTCCATCACGAGCGATTCCGTGAGTTCCAGCTTCAGCGTCCCGCGCGCCACCGACGAGCGCGACAGCACGGTGCGGATGTCGTGCAGAAGGTCGTGGCGCAGCAATTGCCGCGAGGAGACATTGACCGAGGCAAAGATCGGCTCGCGCGAGCGCATCGCGCGCTGCCACACCGAAAGCTGCCGCGCCGTCTGGTCCATCACGAAAGTGCCGAGATCGACGATCAGCCCGATCTCCTCGGCAATCGAGATGAATTCCGACGGCGACATCCGCCCGAGCTTCGGATGATCCCAGCGCGCCAGCGCCTCGAAGCCCGCGACAGAACGGTCCTCCAGGCGCACGATCGGCTGGTACAGGATCGCGATCTCCTCGCGCTCGATGGCGCGGCGCAGCTCGCTCTCCAGCGTCAGGCGGTCGGTCTTCCGCGCACGCATCGCCGGCTTGTAGACGTCGATGCGGTCGCCGCCGATCCGCTTGGAATGGTACATCGCAAGCTCGGCGTCCTTGATGATCTCGTCCGAAAGTTGGGTCTGAGGATCAGAAAGTGCGAGCCCGATCGAGGCGGTGAGGAATATCTCGCGGTCGTTGAAGGCGATCGGTGCACGGATGGTCTTGCGGATGGTTTCCGCGAAATTGGTGATGCGCGCGGGGTCCTGCTCGGAGAGCAGGATCAGGCCGAACTGATCGCCGGCGAGCCGCGCCAGCGTGTCCTGCGGCTTGAGGATGCGGGTCAGCCGCCGCGCCAGCGTCAGCAGGATGGAATCGCCGACCGCGATGCCCACGGAATCGTTGACCTGCTTGAAGCGATCGAGATCGATCACCATCAGGGTCGGCCGCAGGGTTGGCATGGTCTTGGCGAAATTCGCCACCGCCCCGAGCCGGTCCATGAACAGTTTCCGGTTCGGCAGTCCCGTGAGGTTGTCGTGCACGGAATCATGGAGCATGCGCTCCTCGGAATTCTTGGCCTCGGTGACGTCGGTCAGCGTGCCGATCACGCGTGCGACTTCACCGTCGGAGCCGACCACCGGGCGCGCCTTCAGCGCGAACCACATGAAATGGCCGTCGGGCGTGCGCAGGCGGAAATCCTGCACCAGCCGGCCGCGGCGCTGGTCCAGCACGCTGTCGAGTGCCGCGCGGAAACGGTCCTGGTCGAGCGGATGCAGCACCTCCAGCCATTTCGCGGCGGGGCCTTCCAGCGCGCCGCGCTTCAAGCCCAGCAGGTGTTCGGTCTCGGGGCTGGTGAACACCTTGTCGGCGGAGACGTCCCAGTCCCAGATCAAGTCGCCTGAGCCCGCGAGCGCCAGCGCGCGGCGTTCGACATCGGAGACGATGCCGGTGGAGGCGCCGCCGCCCGCAAACGCGTGCTGCATCACGGTAAAGCCGATCAGCATCACGATCAGTACGAGGCCGCCGAGCAGCGCGGGGCCGACGATGTCGTTGGTGACGGTGCCGCCGACGGTCATGCCGGCCGCGATCACCCAGACCACGAGCAGGAACCAGGTCGGGATCAGCAGCACCGCGCGGTCGAAACCGTGGGTCGAGAGATAGACGATCAGCGCAAAACCCGCGAAGGCGATCAACACCAGCGATATGCGCGCGATGCCGGAAGCGACCGCGGGATCGAACAAGGCGAGCGCGACCAGCGATCCCAGGAAGACGAGCCAGCCGACGGTGATGTGGGAATAGCGCACATGCCAGCGGCTGAGATTGAGATAGGCGAACAGGAAGACGAGCAGCGTCGCGGCAAGGATCGCCTCGCCCGACGCGCGCCAGACGCGCTCGGCGTTGTTCGACATGTCGAGCACCTTGCCCCAGAAGCCGAAGTCGACGCCGATATAGACGAGAACCGCCCAGGCGAGAGCTGCGGCGGCCGGGAACATGATGCTGCCCTTGACCACGAACAGGATGGTCAGCACCAGCGCGAGCAAGCCCGAAATGCCGATCACGATGCCCTGGTACAGCGTGAAGGAATTGACCTTGTCCTTGTAGGCGTCGGGTTCCCAGAGATAGAGCTGCGGCAGCTTGTCGGTGCGCAGCTCCGCCACGAAGGTGATGACCGCGCCAGGATCGAGCGTGATGCGGAACACATCGGCGGTCGGGCTCTCCTGCCGATCCGGGCGGTCGCCGGTCGAGGGCGTGATGGTGGCGATGCGCGACAGCCCGAGGTCGGGCCACAGCAGGCCCGAGGACACGATGCGGTAATGCGGCGCGACGATCAGGCGGTCGAGCTGGTCGTCGGTGTTGTTGGCGAGCGCGAACACGACCCAGTACTGGCCGCCTTCGCGGGCGCGCACCTCGATGCGGCGGACGATGCCGTCGGTTCCAGGCGCGGTGGAGACCTGGATGCGGTCGGTATCACTGTGCTGGTGTTCCAGCACGCCGGTGAGGTCAATGGCGGGCGCGTCGCTGCGGACGCTGACGGCGTCAAGCGCATACGCCGACGAAGCGGCGAAAACAATCATGAGGCCCAGCGCAAGCCGCGCGAGGCACCTGATCAGGCGCAAAGTCAGTTCTCCGCATTCGACCGAACCGCCCTCGGTCGTGCGCGATCATTGCCACGAATGCGAAGGAAAACAAAGGGTTTCCGGTCACCCTTCGGTCAAGAGCGTTAAAGCTCCAACACAATTTTGCCAATATGTTCGGAGGTCTCCATCCGGCGGTGCGCCTGTGAAGCCTTTTCCAGCGGAAATGAGCTGTCCATCAGCGGTTTTATGCGGCCGTCGCGCAGGAACGGCATTACTTTGGCCTCGATCGCCGCGACCATCGCCGCCTTGTCCGCATTACTACGGGGACGCAGCGTCGAGCCGGTATGCGTCAACCGTTTCACCATCAGCTTGGTGAAATTGGCGGTCGCTTTCGGCGCGTTGGAAAGGAATGCGATCTGCACGATTCGGCCATCGACGGCGGCGGCATCGTAGTTGCGGTCGACATAGTCGCCGCCGACCATGTCGAGGATGACATCGGCGCCGGTTCCGCCGGTCGCCTTCCTGGTGGCTTCGACGAAATCCTCGGTCTTGTAGTTGACAGCGTGATCAGCGCCGAGCTTGAGACAGGCATCGGCCTTGTCCTTTGAGCCGACGGTGACGATCACCTTCGAGCCGAGCGCCTTCGCCATCATGATGGCCATGGTGCCGATGCCGGACGAGCCGCCATGGACCAGCAGGGTTTCGCCGGGCTTCAGCGCGCCGCGCTCGAACACATTATGCCAGACGGTCATCAGTGTTTCCGGCAGTGCGCCGGCTTCCTGCATGGTCAGCGAGGGCGGCACCGTCATCGCCTGCGCGTCTTGCGCGATGCAATATTGGGCGTAGCCGCCGCCCGCGACCAGCGACATCACCTTGTCGCCGATCTTGTGCTTCTTCGCATTGTTGCCGACGGCGACGACTTCGCCGGCGACCTCGAGGCCGGGCAGGTCGCTCGCGCCGGGCGGGGGCGGGTAGTGGCCCATGCGCTGGGCCACGTCGGGACGATTGACGCCTGCCGCCATCACCTTGATGAGGATTTCGTCGGGCCCGGGCTGCGGCACCGCGCGCGTCCCGGGAAGCAGCACTTCCGGACCGCCGGGCTTGCTGATGCCGACAACGGTCATTTGCGAAGGGAGCTTTTCCATGATTTGTCCTGACGAATGCGGGATTTGAAGCCGCATCTGATTAGCCAGCAGGGCGCTCGCTGGCAACGGGTGAAGCGGATTTGAAGTCCGCTATGCTGCCGGCGGCGCGTTCGCAAAGCGAATGTCAAATCCAAAGCTTCGCCAGAATCAATATTTTCGATGAGCGCCGCGCTTCAGACATTTGCCTCAAGGCCATGCGAATGTTGGAATCGGACCACTGGGCCGGAGGCCGACGAACAGGAAGGACCAAGCATGCCAATGGAAGACGACGACCGGCCGCGCAAAAAGATCACGCATGAGATCGGGCAGGACATCTCGCTGCTTTCGGTCGAGGAATTGACCGGGCGCATCGCGCTTCTCACCACCGAGATCGCGCGCTTGCAGGAAGCGGCGACGAAGAAGCGCGCGTCCAAGGACGCGGCGAACTCGTTCTTCAAGACGTGATCTTCCTCGAAGACTCCACTCTCGTGATGGCAGGGCCTGTCCCGCCTGCGGGGCCGAAGCCCCTTCGGCGCGGCGAAGGCCCGGCCATCCACGTCTTCTCCCAAGACGTGGATGCCGGCACGACGGCCGGGCATGGCGAAGGGAAGAGCGGGCGTGCTCGGCCAATGGCCGACATGGCTAACAACCCTTAAAAAAATTCGCGCGTTTACGATCGATTAAGCTTTCGGGTTTATGACTATCACTGTCCTCGTTTGGACACCGAGTGGCTCCTGTCCACTCTGTTTGACGCCTCCCTGTTATCAACTTTCAAAGCCGCCGGTCTCCGGCGGCTCTTTTTTTGTGCCCGCTTTGCGTCGCGCGCTGTCCCGAATCCGCACGGCATTCATCGCCTGTCATCGATGGGTCCTAACAGTCGGAAACCATATCAACGGTTCTCGCTGGACTCTTCCCTGCCCCCGCGCAATGATTTGTTCATCATAAGCCGGCGCGTATCGCCGGGGGCGTAATCGTTGCGTAAGGGGCGTTAATCATGACCGATCGTTTTCAGGGCGATGGCGCACTGGTCCAGTTCAGCGAACGGCTCACCAATTCGACGGCGTTTGGCAATCTTTTCCGCGAAGGCATGGATCTGGTCGAGGAGACCGCGGCCTATCTCGACGGCGCCGGCCGCGCCGAAGCAAAGGCGCTCGATCGCTCCGTCAGCCTGACCTATGCGACCGAAAGCATGCGGCTGACCACGCGCTTGATGCAGCTTGCCTCCTGGCTGCTGCTGCATCGTGCGGTGAAGGAAGGCGAGATGACGCTGACCCAGGCCAACCGCGAGAAGACCAAGGTGAAGCTCTCGGCCGCCGATCCCGGCCCCGACGACATGCTCGAAAAGCTGCCGCAGCAATTGCAGGACCTGATTGCGCGCTCGATGAGCCTGCAGGCGCGCGTCCGCCGCCTCGACATCACCATTCATTCGCCGCCGCCGGAGCAGCGCGCCGCGATCGGCAATCCGCTGGTGCCGCAGCTCAACCGCCTCAAGGCCGCGTTCGAGCAGTAAGCTTGCTCCGTCATTCCGGGTCTGCGCTTCGCGCATCCCGGAATGACGGTTGAAAAACAAAAACGCCCCCGGACCGGGGGCGTTTTGCTGTTCGGCAGAACCGAAGACTCAGTCCTTTTTCAGGAAGCCCGAAAACTTCTTCTGGAAGCGGGAAACGCGGCCGCCGCGATCCATCAGCTGCTGGGAGCCGCCGGTCCACGCCGGGTGCGACTTCGGGTCGATGTCGAGGTTCAGCGTGTCGCCTTCCTTGCCCCAGGTCGAGCGCGTCTGGTACTCGGTGCCGTCGGTCATCACGACCTTAATCATATGATAATTCGGGTGAATTTCGGCTTTCATGACATGTCCTGTGGCGGCGCGCGCCGGTATCGGTAATGCTGCGATGGCGGATTTGGGCGGGTCTATAACGTATGCCACCTCCCAAAACAAGCCGCCTGCCTCGCGTATCTTGCCGGATTTGCCAGCCCCCGCGGCTGCGCCTATTTGGAGGTGGGCGACGGATTGGCGGGTCTCATGAGCGCTGTGGAACGGCTTGACGACGAGGGCAGCGGCACGACGCGACCGGACCCGCTGATTGCTGCAGCATCCGCCGGCGAAGCCGTGATCGAGCCGGAGAAGGGGCGCGCAAAACTGCGGCCGCTGATCGCGCTCTGGCCCTATATCGCGCGCTACCGCGGCCGCGCCATTCTGGCGCTGATCGCGCTGACGATTGCCGCCCTGACCACGCTGCTGGTGCCGGTCGCGGTGCGGCGGATGATCGATTTCGGCCTGACGCCGAACGGCATCGCCATGATCAACAACTATTTCAGCGTGATGATCGCGGTCGTGGCCGTGCTCGCGCTCGCCAGCGCGTCGCGCTACTACCTCGTCATGACCATCGGCGAGCGCATCGTCGCCGATCTGCGCCGCGACGTGTTCGCGCACCTGCTCTCGCTGTCGCCGTCCTTCTTCGATGCCTCGCGCTCGGGCGAGCTGATCTCGCGTCTCACGGCAGACACCACCCAGATCAAGTCCGCAGTCGGCGCCTCCGTCTCGATCGCGCTGCGCAACCTGATGCTGTTCTTCGGCGCCGCCGCGATGATGGTGGTGACGAGCCCGAAGCTCTCCGGCTTCGTGCTGCTCGCGATTCCGCTGATCGTGATTCCGCTGGTCGCGTTCGGACGCCGGGTGCGGAAGCTGTCGCGCGGTGCGCAGGATACGCTCGCCGATGCCTCGGCCTATGCGTCCGAGCTGATCGGCGGGATCCGCACCGTGCAGGCCTATACCGGTGAGCGGCTGGCGAAGGCGCGTTTCGGCAACGAGGTCGAGCAGGCCTATGAAGCGGCCCGCGTGTCGACGCAGGCCCGCGCGATCCTGACGGCCGTCATCATCTTCATCGTCTTCTCCAGCGTGGTCGCGATCCTCTGGGTCGGCTCGCATGACGTCCTGATCGGCGCGATCACGCCGGGCCGGCTCGGCCAGTTCGTGCTCTATGCGGCGTTCGCGGCGGCCGGACTCGGCCAACTCAGCGAAGTCTGGGGCGAGGTTTCCGCCGCGTCAGGCGCCGCCGAACGGCTGCTCGAAATCCTGCACGTGAGACCCGAGATCGCGGCGCCCGTTTCGCCCCGCGCGTTGCCGCAGCCCTCGCGGGGTGACGTGACGTTCGAGGATGTCAGCTTCGCCTATCCCGCGCGCCCGGACGTCGCCGCGATCGATCACGTGTCGTTTGCGGTCAAGGCCGGCGAGAAGGTCGCAATCGTCGGTCCTTCCGGTGCGGGCAAGAGCACGCTGTTTCATCTGTTGCTGCGCTTCTACGATCCATCTTCAGGCACGATCGCCGTTGACGGCGCGTCCGTCAGGCAGGCGGATCCGCAGGCCGTGCGCAGCCATATCGCGCTGGTGCCGCAGGAATCCGTGGTGTTCGCGGCGAGCGCACGCGAAAACATCCGGTTCGGCCGGCCGACGGCCACCGATGCCGAAGTCGAGCGTGCCGCCGACCTCGCCCACGCCACCGAATTCATCCGTCGCCTGCCGGAAGGCTTTGACGCGCCGCTCGGCGAGCGCGGCGTGACGCTCTCGGGCGGCCAGCGCCAGCGCATCGCGATCGCGCGCGCGATCCTGCGCGACGCGCCGCTGCTCTTGCTGGATGAAGCGACCTCGTCGCTCGACGCCGAATCGGAAACGCTGGTGCAGACCGCGCTGGAGGAATTGATGCGCCATCGCACCACGCTCGTGATAGCGCACCGGCTCGCGACGGTTCTGTCGTGCGACCGCATCCTGGTGCTGGACCAGGGCCGCATTGTCGAGCAGGGCACGCATGCCTCGCTGGTCGCCGCCAACGGACTTTACGCCCGGCTGGCTCGGCTGCAATTCCAGGGCACTTGAAAGTCCAAGGCACTTGAAATTTCAAGGCACCTGAAATTCAGAGCCGCCTGATTCGCACCCAACAAATGTTGCATTGCAGGTGCAACCTTTGCTGACTCCCGGACGTTGCCTGCCCGAAAATTGTTATCGCCGTAACTGGACAGCAACGGGAGGCCATCATGCCCTATCGCCGCGGCGGTTTCGCGCTCACACCGCCATCGCTTTTCATTTTCTTTGTTTCACTTGCATTGGCGCTGGTCGCCATGCTGGTGCGCTATATGCACGCGCCGGTGCCGATCATCAACACGTCGCATGTGTTCGACCTGCTCGCGATCGCCTATGTCGTATTGACCATCGGCGTGCTCTTTCGGCGAGTTTAGCGGATCAGGCTGCTGCCTTTGAGCGGCGTAGCCATTCCTCCAGACCGATGTGGCCGAGGCGCGCTTCGCCCAGCGGCACCAGCGAACGCTCCTCGACACGGCCGCCGAAATATCGGGCCTCGGGGTCACCCACCACTTCGCGCGGGTCGCCGACCGCCTTCAGATAGCGGGCAATGATTTCGTTGAACGGTGCTCGTTCCGGGCCGGCAATCTCGACAATGCCGTTTCGCGGCGCCGCGAGCGCCACCTCGGCGACGAGGGGAGCAACATCATCCGCCGCGATGGGCTGGAACAGGCCGGGCGAAAACCTGACCGTGTTTCCATCCGCGCCTGAAGCCGCGATGCCGCCGAGGAATTCCATGAATTGGGTGGCGCGGACGATGGTGTAGGGGATGCCCGAGGCCTCGATCAGTTTCTCCTGGGCAACCTTGGCGCGGAAATAGCCATTGTCGGGCGTCCGGTCGGTGCCGACGATGGATAGCGCGACGTGGTGCCGGACGCCGGCAGCGGCCTCCGCCGCGAGAAGGTTGCGCCCGGACGTCTCGAAAAATTCCAGCACCGCCTTGTCCTCGAATGAGGGCGAATTGGCGAGGTCGATCACCACCTGCGTGCCGGCCAGGGCCTCCTTGAGCCCCGCGCCGGTGATGGTGTTGACGCCGCTCTTGGGCGAGGCCGCCATCACCTCGTGGCCGCCCTGGCGCAGAATGGCGACGGTCTTCGTGCCGATCAGGCCGGTACCGCCGATCACAACGATCTTCATGGTTGACCTCCATGTTTGATGACTGAGGACGTTTGAATGGGTTCGAATGTGAGCGCCCGGGCCGCCGCGGTTTCGATGCTTGCTGCGCGCGGGAGACAGCGGTCACGCGACGCCGCGCTGATTTTCAAGAACAGCGCCGCCACATGAGCATCAGCATAGCATACCGCATGGCTTTCTCGACTGGTCGGAAATGCTGATCGATTTTTTTGGAACCCGGATGTGGCTCAGCCCGAGCGGTCAAGAGCAAGGCATCAGCCCCTCATTCTGAAAATAACGCCCGATTCAGCAATCACAAAAAAACGAGGCGCTCATAGAGCCGCCAGGCAGGATTGCACCATGTCGCCACGTGCGGCGAGCCAACCCCGCAAGCATGTGTCCATGTCTTCCGGGGGTCGAAATCGGCGGATGGGCAACATGTGGCCGTGCGCTGCTATCGGGTCCAGCGATGCCGATTGTCGTCCCCGTCGCGCTGGATTAAGGTTTCAAGTCCGCGCAGCCTGGAACGATCTTGAACGGGTGCGTATTTGATTCCTGTCGCAAGGAGGCTCAGGCATGAGGATCGTGACCGTATCGTTCGCTCTGGGAACGGCCCTGGTGCTGTGTAGCCTGGGGACCTCCATTACCGCGGCCCACGCGCGGAAGGCCAAGGTCGTCAGCGTCGTGGTCAGACCGGATATTCCTTACTGGGATTCCAACGTTGTTCCACGATATCGTTATCGCCCTGAGGATGACCGGGTCGATCCATACGGGCCCCCGGTCGTGCCGGTGATCCGCTTTGGGAGTCAGGAGGAAACGGTTCGGTTCGGACATTGGTAGGACGGGGCGATACATCGCCAATCGTGATCTGGCGTGGCGGCTGTGAGCCGCCTTGAACCAATCCGCCAGCCCTAGCCGTGGCCGATCTGCCGCAGAATCGCATGGGCGACGCCGGTGTAGTGACCGCCGCAAAGGTAGCGATCCAGCAGCGACAGGACGACAAACGCCATTACTGCATTGCAGTACGTCTTGATCATGGAGCTATGGTAACGGCGAGCGGTAAATGTGGCGTAATGGTCAGGATTTCGCGGAGCCTGACCGAAGAAGCACCACCGTTTCGGGAACTTTCGAACCGGCTGAAATGACCCGCTTTTCGTCGTGGCGGGGCTTGTCCCGCCTGCGGGGCCGAAGCCCCTTCGGCGCGGCGAAGGCCCGGCCATCCACGTCTTTGCAGCCAGGACCTGGATGCCGGTCATGACAAGCTCAATCTCGTTGGCTGCTACTTCATTGAGTCAGGACACGAGCCTCAGCGTTCGGTCAGCTTGAGCTCGATGCGGCGGTTGCGTTTGTAGGCCTCTTCGGTGTTGCCGGCATCGAGCGGCTGAAACTCGGCAAAGCCGGCCGCGACCAGCCGCTGCGCCGGCACGCCGCGCGAGATCAGATATTGCACCACCGAGATCGCGCGCGCCGAGGACAATTCCCAATTCGACTTGAAGGTCGCTCCGCTGACGGGGCGCACGTCGGTGTGGCCGTCGACGCGCAGGACCCAGGCGATTTCGGGCGGGATCTTCTTGTCGAGCTCGGCCAGGGCGCCGGCGACGGTGTCGAGCTCGGCGATGCCTTCGGGCAGCAGCGTCGCCTGCCCGGTGTCGAAGAAGACCTCCGACTGGAACACGAAGCGGTCGCCGACAATGCGGATGTCGGGCCGGTTGCCGAGGATGGCGCGCAGGCGTCCGAAGAACTCGGAGCGGTAGCGCGACAATTCCTGCACCCGCTGCGCCAGCGCGACGTTCAGGCGCGAGCCGAGATCGGCGATGCGGTTCTGCGATTCCTTGTCGCGCTTCTCGGAGGCGTCGAGCGCCTCTTCCAGCGCGGCGAGTTGCCGGCGCAACGCGCTGATCTGCTGGTTCAGCACCTCGATCTGCGCCAGCGCGCGCGCCGAAACGTTCTTCTCCGACTCCAGCGCCTTGTTGAGCTCGACATTGCGGCCGGCCGCGTCGTTGCCGGCGCTGGCGAGTCCTTCATACAGGCCCTTGATGCGGTCGCGCTCCGCTTCGGCGGAGGACAGCCCGGCCTTGAATTGCGCAATCTGGTCCTCGAGATTGAGCTTGCCGAGCTTCTCGACCGACAGCAGGTCGTTGAGCTGCGCGATCTTGGCGTTCAACTCCTCCAGCGCCTTGTCCTTGCCGGTGACTTCCTGCGACAGGAAGAACTGCACCACCAGGAACACCGACAGCAGGAACACGATCGAGAGCACCAGCGTCGACAGCGCGTCGACAAAGCCGGGCCAATAGTTGAAGCCGGATTCGCTGCGGCGGGAACGCGCAAGGGCCATTCAGGTCTCGCTATGTCTTGGCAGGGCTAGCTAGCCCTGCGGTGAGTGGCAAACCGCTTCGATGTTGTGGCCGTCCGGATCGAGCACGAAGGCGCCATAGTAATTTGGGTGGTAGTTCGGCCTTATGCCAGGACGTCCATTGTCCCTGCCGCCGGCCGCCATCGCCGCTTCGTGGAACCGTTCCACGGTCGCGCGGTCCGGCGCCGCAAAGGCGATATGCGCGCCGGTTTGCGGGGTCTGTCGCGTTCCGATCCAGAAGAACGCCTTGGGACTGACGCCGTATCCCGCGAACCGCTCGCCTTCCGCATAGAGGCGCGTGATTCCCAGCGGGGCCAACGCCCGGTCATAGAATTTCTTCGACTGCTCGACATCGCGAACGCCGATGGTCACGTGATCCAGCATGTCGTCTCTGCCGTCAGTTCTTCTCGGGCTGCCTGGCGAGCCGCTCCAAGAGCCGCTTGATCTCGCGGTTCTGCTCGCCCTGGCCATCGGCCCATTCCCGGATCATCTGCTGCTCGGTGCGCATATGCGCCACCAGCCCCTGGATCGCCTCGGCAAGGTTGGACATCGCCGCGGTGGTGTTGCGGGCGCCGCCGCTTTCCTCCACGGCGGCGCGGATCTTGTCGAGTGCGGCCGAGAGATCGCCGCCCGGCGAGCCGTCGCCGCCATAATGGCGCACGGTGGTGGCGAGCCAGTCCTCGAGGTCGGTGTAGAAGCGGTTTTGCGCCTGGCTCGACTGCAGGTCGAGGAAACCGAGGATCAGCGAGCCGGCGAGGCCGAACAGCGAGGACGAGAACGAGATGCCCATGCCGCCGAGCGGCGCCGCAAGGCCCCCCTTCAGCGTATCGAACAGCACGCCGGCGTCGCCGCCGACCTTCAAGCCGTCGATCACCTTGCCGACCGAGCCCACGGTCTCGATCAGGCCCCAGAAGGTGCCGAGCAGGCCGAGAAAGACCAATAGACCGGTCATGTAACGGGAAATGTCGCGCGCCTCGTCGAGGCGGGTGGCGATGGAGTCGAGCAGATGCCGCATGGTCTGCTGCGAGATGCTCATCCGCCCGGTGCGCTCGCCGCCAAGGATCGCCGCCATCGGCGCCAGCAGCGTCGGGTGACGCTCGATCGCGAGCCCGGGATCGGCGACGCGGAAATTATTGACCCAGCTGACTTCCGGATAGAGCCGGATCACCTGCCGGAACGCCAGCAGGATGCCGGTGGCGAGCACCATGCCGATCAGCGCATTGAGACCGGGATTGGCGAAGAAGGCGACCATGATCTGCTTGTACAGCACAACGGCTACCAGGCCGCAGGCGACCAGGAACACCAGCATCCGCACCAGGAAGATGCGGGGCGAGGACAGCTTGTTCAGCTCGATCTCCATGGCGGAGCGGGGGGCGGGGCCGGCCATTCTTTCATCCATTATCGGGAACCGATCTTGAGCCTCACTATGGCACAGCGGCGGCGGGAAAAAAGCTCAACTCGCCCGGAAATGCGGCGTTGCCGCGGAACCTTCGTCTGAAACCGGCCGTTGGCTCGCCACGTAGTTGAGGGAGGCCAAAACCTGCCGGAACCGCGTGGAATTCCGTATGACCATTTTATTTCTCGAAGTACTTGCGGCGATCGCGGTGTCGCTGTCGATCCTGATGGCTAGCCTCCTTCTGCCATCATCCACAGATGTCATTCGATTTAGAACGCACTGAATGCCTTTGACGAAGCCCATGCATTCTTCAAAGGTGTGAACGGTGGCTTCGTATTTTCGGTCGTTAGGCAGGGCTCAAACGAGGACGCTGAGAAATTGAGGGTAGTCAGGTCAAATACTGGCATCTCCCTCGGCTCCGGACTGATCGCGCTCGGCCATGAAATCCTTGCTGACTCGTGGACCGCTCTTAAGCAGGTCGTCCCATGCTTTGAGGTGTGATCAGGACGCTGTTGCCGATCTTGAGAACATCGACGTGGTGCACGTCTGCCGGGAAGGCCGCTTCGTTGGGAAGGCAGATAATCTGACCGCGATCGCTGGTGAACACGCTCGAGTTCGTCACGATGCACCTCGTAAGATATCTGGCTGGAGCATAGTACAGGCACCTGTCGTTCGCTTGCCCGATTCGGTTTCTGTTCACGCAGCGTTCGATGGAACCTAAGCGTCACAATCCGGTGATTCCCGGAAATATCTGATAATTCAAGGCGCTAAACCCGTGTGACATTGGGCCGTATTGCGGTGCAGCAGGTCGGGTCTACGTTGCTGCCAACGAGAGCGGGGCTTCATGCCGTGTCCGCTCTCAATGCAATTTGGGGAAATCATTCCAATGTCAGGACCACGCGTGCGGTCGGCGGGCATTTTGCTCGTGCTCACCGCCATCGCGCCGCTGCTTGCCGGCTGCAACGAGCCGGAATCGGCCATCGCCTCCGTCGCCACCCAGCCCACGGAACCCGACGTCAGCATCGTCACCGTCAAGCCGCAGGCCCGTTCCATCGTGCGCGAACTGCCCGGCCGCATCGCGCCGACGCGCGTCGCCGACGTCCGCCCGCGGGTGTCTGGCATCATCGTGGAGCGTTTGTTCCGGCAAGGCAGCGAGGTCAAGGAGGGCGATCCGCTCTATCGCATCGACCAGCGGCCGTTCGAGGTCGAGGTGCAGGCGAACCAGGCGGCGCTCGCGAAAGCGCAGGCGACCCACGAGCGCGCCGTCCAGCAGGCGCGCCGCATCGCCTTTCTCGCCAAGGAGCGCGCGGCGCCCGAGATCGAGAATGAAAAGGCGATCGCAGCCGAGAAGGAATCGGCGGCCGACGTCGAGGGCCGCAAGGCCGATCTGGCCCGCGCCAGGCTCAGCCTCGATTATTCCACCATCCGCGCGCCGATCGACGGTATCGTCGGCGCCGCGCAGTTGAGCGAGGGCGCGCTCGTGGTGCAGAACGACACCGCGACGCTCGCAACCATCCAGCAGATCGATCCCGTCTATGCCGACTTCACCGAGCCGGTCAGCGAGCTTCTCCGCTTGCGCCGCGCCTTCGAGGCCGGCGACCTCGAGCGCATCGCGCCCGATGCGATCAAGGTGCGGCTCGTGCTCGACGACGGCACGCTCTATCCGATCGCCGGAAAGCTCCTGTTCTCCGAAGCCAAGGTCGAGGCCAATACCGGGCAGGTGACGCTCCGCGGCGAGTTCGCCAATCCCAAGCGCGAATTGCTGCCGGGCATGTATGTCCGCGTCCGCATCGAGCAGGGCATCGACAGCGATGCGATCGCAGTGCCCCAGCAGGCGGTGCAGCGCAATTCCGGCGGCGGCAGCGAGGTCTTCATCGTGAAGGACGACAACCGCGTCGCGCCGCAACCGATTCGCACCGGCGCGGTGCAGGACGGGCAATGGCTGGTCACCGACGGCCTGAAGGCGGGCGACAAGGTCGTGGTCGAGGGATTCCAGAAGTTCGTGGCTGGCGACAAGGTCAAGCCGCTGGCCTGGACGGAAGCGGCGGACGCTTCCGATGACGTCGTGACATCGCAAACGGCCGCAGCCCAGCGGTAAAGGATCATGCCGAGCTTCTTCATCGACAGGCCGATCTTCGCCTGGGTCGTCGCGCTGTTCATCTGTCTGGTCGGCGCGATCTCGATTCCGCTGTTGCCGGTCGCGCAATATCCGATCATCGCGCCGCCCTCGATCTCGATCTCCACCAGCTATCCCGGCGCGTCGCCGGAAAACCTCTACAACAGCGTCACGCGGCTGATCGAGGAGGAGCTGAACGGCGCCTCCGGCATCCTCAATTTCGAATCGACCAGCGATTCGCTCGGGCAGGTCGAGATCACCGCGAATTTCGTGCCGGGCACGGAGACCAGCGCGGCGTCGGTGGAGGTGCAGAACCGCCTGAAGCGCATCGAGGCGCGGCTTCCCCGCGCCGTGATCCAGCAGGGCATCCTGGTCGAGGAGGCCTCGAGCGCGGTGCTGCAGATCATCACGCTGCGCTCGACCGACGGCAGCCTCGACGAAGTCGGCCTCGGCGATTTCATGATCCGCAACATCCTGGGCGAAATCCGCCGCATCCCCGGCGTCGGGCGCGCCACGCTCTATTCCACCGAACGCTCTCTGCGCGTCTGGCTCGAGCCCGCCAAGCTCGTGGGCTTCGGCCTCACGGCCGACGACGTGACCAAGGCGATCAGCGCCCAGAACGCGCAGGTCGCTTCGGGAAGCCTCGGCGCGGAGCCGAGCACGGCCGAGCAGCGCACCTCGACGCTGGTGCTGGTCAGGGGCCAGCTCGAATCGCCCGACGAATTCGGCGCCATCATCCTGCGCGCCAACCCCGACGGATCGACCGTGCGGCTGCGCGATGTCGCCCGCATCGAGATCGGCGGTCTCAGCTACCAGTTCAACACCCGCCTCGACGGCAAGTCGACCGCGGGCCTTTCGGTGCTGCTGTCGCCGACCGGCAACGCGCTCGCCACTGCAAGCGCGGTCGAAGCCAAGATGAAGGAGCTGTCGCGCTTCTTCCCGGCCAACATCGCCTATGACATCCCCTACAACATCACCCCGGTCGTGAAGGCCTCGATCGAAAAGGTGCTGTCGACCCTGGCCGAGGCGGTGATCCTGGTGTTCGTGGTAATGTTCCTGTTCCTGCAGAACATCCGCTACACCATCATCCCGACCATCGTGGTGCCGGTGGCGCTGCTCGGCGCCTGCACCACGCTGATGCTATCAGGCTATTCCATCAACATGCTCACCATGTTCGGCATGGTGCTCGCGGTCGGCATCCTCGTCGACGACGCCATCGTCGTGGTCGAGAACGTCGAGCGCATCATGGCGGTGGAAGGCCTGCCGCCGAAGGAAGCGACGCGGAAAGCGATGTCGCAGATCACCGGCGCCATCATCGGCATCACGCTGGTGCTGATGGCCGTGTTCGTGCCGATGGCGTTCTTCCCGGGCTCGGTCGGCATCATCTACCGCCAGTTCTCGGTGACCATGGTCGCCGCCATCGGCTTCTCCGCGCTGATGGCGTTGTCGCTGACGCCGGCTCTGTGCGCGACGTTACTCAAGCCCGTGACGGGCGGCCATGGCCACGCGCGCAAGGGAGTGTTCGGCTGGTTCAACCGCCTCGTTGACAACAGCCGCGCCGGCTATTCACGCACGGTGCAGGGCGCGCTGAAGCGCACCGGCCGGCTGATGATGGTCTACGCCGCGCTGCTGGTCGGGTTGTCCTACGCGTTCGTCAGCCTGCCCGGCGGCTTCCTGCCCGTGGACGACCAGGGCTTCATCACCACCGACGTACAGACGCCTTCGGATTCCTCCTACGCCCGCACCGAGGCAGCGGTCGAGAAAGTTGAAAAATATCTGCTCGCCCGGCCGGGCGTGGAGAACGTCACCTTCCTCACCGGCTTCAGCTATTCGGGCCAGGGCATCAACACCGCGCAGGCCTTCATCACGCTGAAGGACTGGTCCGAGCGCGGGCCGAAGGATTCCGCCGCCGCGATCGTGGCCGACGTCAACAGGGATCTCGCCTCGATCCGGGACGCCAAGATCGCAGCGCTGCAACCGCCGCCGATCGACAACCTCGGCAACTCCTCCGGCTTCAGCTTCCGCCTGCAGGATCGCGGGCAGAAGGGCTATGCCGGGCTGATGAGCGCGGCCGACCAGTTGATCGCCGAAGCCAATGCGGGCTCTATCCTGCAGAAGGTCTATATCGAGGGCCTGCCGCCCGCGCCGCAGGTCAATCTGATGATCGACCGCCAGAAGGCCGGCGCGTTTGGCCTCACCTTCGAGGACATCAACAACACCATCTCGACCAATCTCGGCTCGAACTACATCAACGACTTCCCGAACCGCGGGCGCATGCAGCGCGTGATCGTGCAGGCCGACGGTCCGAGCCGCATGAATCCGGACGACATCCTGAATTACAATGTGAAGAACAGCAAAGGCCAGCTCGTGCCGTTCTCGGCCTTTGCGACCGTTGAATGGGCGAAGGGGCCGACGCAGATCGCGGGTTTCAACTATTATCCCGCGGTGCGCATCTCGGGCGAGGCGAAGCCGGGCTACACCTCGGGCGACGCGATCGCCGAGATGGAGCGCTTGGCCTCCAAATTGCCGCGCGGCTTCGGCTATGAATGGGCCGGGCAATCGCTGCAGGAAAAGCTGTCGGGCTCGCAGGCGCCGTTCCTGCTCGCGCTGTCGGCCTTCGTCGTGTTCCTGTGTCTGGCCGCGCTCTATGAAAGCTGGACCATTCCGCTCGCGGTGCTGCTCACCGTGCCGCTCGGCATTTTGGGCGCGGTGGTGGCGGCAATGATGCGGGGATTGCCGAACGACGTCTATTTCACCGTCGGCCTCATCACCATCATCGGGCTCGCCGCCAAGGACGCGATCCTGATCATCGAATTCGCCAAGGATCTGCGCGCGCAGGGCAAGCCGCTGGTGGAGGCGACCATCGAGGCGTGCAGTCTGCGTTTCCGCCCGATCGTGATGACGGGCCTTGCCTTCGTCTGCGGCGTGACGCCGATGGTGATCGCGCACGGCGCCGGCGGCGCGAGCCAGCAGGCGCTCGGCACCGGCGTGATGGGCGGCATGATCGCGGTGGTTATTTTGGCGCTGCTGATGGTGCCGGTGTTCTTCGTCAGCGTGCAGCGCGTGCTGGCGGGGGATCGGGAGAAGGTTGCAAATGCGGAAGCCGAAGCGCACGGCCCGCCGGCGCCGGCCAAACCCTGAATGTCATGCCCCGCGCATGCGGGGGGATGGAGGCACGTTTGAAGTGCAACGGTTGATTTGAGTTTGGAGAATGCCTCGGCGGGGCATTTAAAGTCCAGACGAATGCCTGCGTTGCGCCGAAAGCGGCCTTTCTGGTCGCAAACCAACCTGGATATCAATAGATTGCCCGCATGAAGAAGATCGGCTTTCTCTCGTTCGGGCACTGGACGCCTTCGTCGCAATCACAGACCCGCTCGGCCGCGGATACGCTCCTGCAATCCATAGAACTCGCAGTCGCCGCCGAAGAGCTCGGCGCAGACGGGGCCTATTTCCGGGTCCATCACTTCGCCCGCCAGCTCGCTTCGCCATTTCCATTGCTGGCTGCTGTCGGTGCGAAGACCAGCCGCATCGAGATCGGCACGGCGGTGATCGACATGCGCTACGAGAACCCGCTCTACATGGTGGAGGACGCCGGCGCCGCCGATCTGATCGCGGGCGGACGGCTTCAACTCGGCATCAGCAGGGGCTCACCTGAGCAGGTGATCGATGGTTGGCACTATTTCGGCTATCGGCCGGCTGAAGGCCAGGACGACGCCGACATGGGGCGGCGCCACGCGGAGGTTTTCCTCGACCTGTTGCGCGGCCAGGGTTTCGCCGAGCCGAATCCGCGGCCCATGTTCCCGAACCCGCCCGGGCTTCTCCGCCTCGAACCTCACTCGGAAGGCCTGCGCGAGCGGATCTGGTGGGGCGCCGGCTCCAACGATACCGCGGTTTGGGCGGCGAAGCTCGGCATGAACCTGCAGAGCTCGACGCTCAAGAACGACGAGACGAGAGAAGCCTTTCACGTGCAGCAGGCCGCCCAGATCCGGGCGTACCGCGCCGCCTGGAAGGAGGCTGGCCATACTCGCGAGCCGCGGGTCTCGGTCAGCCGCAGCGTCTTCGCTCTCATAGACGATCGCGACCGCGCCTATTTCGGTAGTGGGCGCGAAGACGAGGACCAGATCGGATTCATCGACCAGCGAACCCGCGCGATCTTCGGCCGCAGCTATGCCGCGGAACCGGATGTCCTCATCGAACAGCTAAAGAAGGACGAAGCCGTCGCCGAAGCCGACACCTTGCTTCTGACTGTCCCAAATCAGTTGGGCGTGGCTTACAACACGCATGCGATCGAAGCGATTCTGACCCACGTCGCTCCCGCCCTCGGGTGGCGGTGACAAGGTGATCCGGCCGGTCGCGCCGGGAAGGAGGCAGACGTGAGCGTTGCTTTCACCAAGGAAGAAAGTGCCGAAACCGCGTCCGAGACCCTGCTGCCGGACCGTCCGGTCTCACCGCATCCGAATCTCGTCACGGAAGCGGGATTGAGTGCCCTGGAATTCCAGCTCCACCAGGCCCGCGAGGCGTATGAGACGGCGCAGAAGATCGAGGACGTCAACGAACGACGGCGGCAAGTGGCAATTCCCTTGCGCGATATGCGCTACTTTGCAGCGAGAGTTCGAACGGCCTAGGTCATCGCCAATCCTGCGTCAACCGACACTGTTGCCTTTGGGAGCACGGTGACGTTCAGGCGCGACGATGGACGCGTGCAGAAATATCGTATCGTGGGAGAGGACGAAGCGGACCCCAAGGCCGGCTCCATTTCCTTCATATCCCCGGTCGCAAGGCTTCTGTTGGGCAAGGCTGTCGGGGATGAAGTCGGCGCACCCGATCAAAACCTGGAGATCATTTCGATCGCGTAGCGTGGCGCCAACTGCGGTCGTTTGACGAGTTCGCGCCGCTTGGGGGGCTCGGCACCTGGCGGATGGATCGGCTCAGTCGTGATACGCAAACAGCTCGATGGGGTCGTTGAAGCCACGCACCGGGTATTCGCCGACGCGTTCGAGATCGAAATCGCTTTCGACGAAGTCGG
>Ga0207707_10000596_pt1 | contig 36413 bp, 35 predicted proteins | sample KBSC83BmetaG_FD_184336 | JGI IMG/M metagenome (GOLD analysis project Ga0207707, IMG submission 184336) | Corn rhizosphere microbial communities from Kellogg Biological Station, Michigan, USA - KBS C8-3B metaG (SPAdes) (version 2) | ecosystem: Host-associated > Plants > Roots > Rhizosphere ... | reverse complement strand
CCCCGGAATGTTCTTGTTTTTCCTGCTTGGGTTGGGCCTGATCGCCATCGCACCGATGTTCGGGAGCCACTTGAAATGACAAAACCCCTGGTCGTTGTAGGCAGCATCAATCTTGATCTGGTCGCGGGAGCGCACCACATTCCGAAACCAGGGGAAACCATCATTGGCTCAAGCTTTCAGATGTTTCACGGCGGCAAGGGAGCGAATCAGGCGGTTGCCGCCGCCAAGCTCGGGCATCCCACGTATATGGTCGGGAACGTAGGGCATGACGTGTTTGGCCCTCAGCTTCGGCAGGCTCTCGCAGAAGCCAAGGTCAATACGAGCGCGGTGAACACTGTCGATGCCGTCTCCGGCGTCGCGCTGATTACCATCTCGGCCGGCGGCGAGAACAGCATCGTTGTCGTGCCCGGCGCAAACGGACTGCTGTCACCGGAGCAGCTAGAAAAAGCGGCTCCGGTCTTGAAACAGGCGGGATTTCTATTGACGCAATTAGAAATTCCACTCGAGACCGTGGAATACCTCGCCACATTTGCGGAACAGCACCAGATCCCTTTGATGCTCGATCCCGCGCCAGCCCGCGATCTGCCACTGAGCCTGCTTAGCAAGGTGGAATGGCTTACGCCAAACGAGAGTGAAACCGAGATTCTCTTACGGCAGGCGGTCGACGGAAATGAAGACTCTGCGGTCTTTGCTGCAGCCGACCAGCTCCTCACATTGGGCGCGCGCAATGTGCTTTTAAAACTTGGAGCACGAGGTTGTTTGGTTGCGGAACGGGATCACGAGAAGCAATTTATTCCCGCATTTCTGATCAATGCCGTGGATTCGACCGCAGCTGGGGATGCGTTCAACGCCGCCTTTGCCGTGGCATTGCTGCGCGGGCAATCCAGCCTGGAGAGTGCGCGATACGCCTGCGCGGTGGCGGGTATTTCTGTCTCTCGATACGGCGCGCAACCATCGATGCCAACCTCGACGGAAGTGGAAGAGTTTATCCAACTCAGGCGCTAAAGCGTTCTTTCAGAGGGCTTGCTCCGAAGAGCATCACACAACGTTAAGGAAGTGGGACGGACTTACCAGTTCGAGCGGACTCGCGGGCGGCGGACAAGATGCGCACCACGGTGATATTGGTGTCGAGTGCTGACAATCCGTCAGGCTTAATCTTTCCTGACACGACCGCAATCAAGTAAGAGATGGGATCATCGTAGGGGCTCGGGAGCGACGGGGCCACTTCCAAATGCTCCTCCCTGTCCTCTTTTCGGCGTACTCGGAGACGGTCGCGACCGACCGTGATAGCTTGGCCGGTTTCGCCATAGACTTCCATGTCTTTTCGCCCAAAGGGCCAGTTCCAGGACGCCTGCAGAATCGCCTGAGCCTTTGGATAAGTGACGACGATGGTTGCTTCGTCGTCAACGCGAGGATAGATTTGTGGCTTCAACTGCTGGAGCACGGCAGTCACGGTGGTGGGAGATTCCCCGTGCATAAGCCATGTCATGAGGTCGGCTCCATAACAGCCGAAATCGAACAACGCACCCGCGCCGTTCCGGTTAGGGTCGGTTAGCCAGTCAAAAAACTCGGGTTGAACTCCGATCTCCTTCGGTCCGTTGTGACCATCGTGAACGACGACTTTGCGAATGGGGCCTAGAGCACCATCCCGCAGCAGTTTAAAGACGGTGTTATTGCTTGGATACCAGGTGGTTTCATAGTTCACGAGGACCGGTATATTGGCTGCATCAGAGGCATGCTTGATGGCCAGTGCATCCTCCACCGATATCGCCAGCGGCTTCTCCATCATGACCGGAAGACGGTGCCGAGCCGCGATTTCGACCACCCGCCGATGCTCCCTCGTGTCGGTGTAGGCGAGAACCGCCTGGGGCTTGACGGCTTCTAGCATTTGCTCGAGATCGGTGTAGAGCAAGGTCGATTCGAGCTTGAACTCGTCCGCATAGCGTTTAGCAAGTCGCTGGTCGGGCTCAGCGATACCGACGATCTGGATGTCGGGTCGCTTTGCGGCCGCGGACAAAAAGCCAGAGACATGACCGTGCACCAAACCGGCGATGACCACGCGAAATGCATTTGGGTCTGATTGCGCGTGCATGGGATTCGGGCTCGCGATCGCACTTGCGAGCACTGTCAGGGCAGCCAGACGAAAGAGCTTGAGCATGAGGATTCCTTGACCACTTGGGAATCATCGTACAGGGAGATCGGAAGAATGGAAATTTCTAACCGGCGGGAAAGCTTCTTGGTGATGGGGATCCCTTGGAGGGAGACCTGATTGCGATTTAAATTAAAAAACTGCCCGATCACTGGAGGCAGGGTCGGGGCAGTTTTCCTTGCACTTTTTGCTCAGGAACTGTTGCAGCATACCTGGCCACGCCCTCCCTAGGGAACTGTCAAGCTTGACAGGCCCCTTTTTGGCAACGCCTCTTCCGGAACTAGGGCCTCGGTGCGATTCTTACTTTGGGCAGACCAGTTGAGGCAACTTCAGCACGGATTCAGGGGGTCGGACCATGGATGAGAAATTCTTTCGGGCTGCAGACGAAGCGCTGCAACGGATGGTTGACGCGGGCAATCCCACAACCGCGGACGTTCGGAGGAAAGCCGGGAGAACCGGTCCCAGAAGTTGACGCTGAAGATCTCAAAGCTGTTTGGCAAGTTCAATGTGAAATTGAGGCACAACGGCCCGGTCAGCCGGCCGCAATCGGCTTGGAATTGATGGCGTGTGTCTGTACCCCACGAGCGAACGTTGCGGCAGTCTTCTACCGAATCAGCATGTTGACCCTATTGACCTATTTTGCTCCTGACAAGCTCTCTCCATGATCGATCGAGACGAAATCCACAAAGCCCTCCTGGTTGTGCTCGCGAAGATTCCGATGGCATGGATAGGAGGAGAGCAGAGGAAAGGCTTCCCTTTCGACGTTGACGAGTTCTTCCGCAGATTAGGGGAACACCCGGAATCGCCTGAGTCCAATCGTTCACAACCGTGATTACCATAGCTGCGAGATGGGTACCTTATTCTGGCAAGTTACAGCTTATTCTATTCGAGGTCACACGCTATGACAGACTGGTTCGCGCGCCCCGTCCTTCACGTTTCTGACGTTCAATCCTCGCTCCTTTTTTACGTTGATCGGCTCGGCTTCACTTGCCCCTGGCGCTACGATGAGGACGGGGTCGCGCAGGTGGATCGGCAAGGTTGCGCCCTCATCCTAGCCAACACGTGGCCGGAGAAGGTTGGGAAGGGGCTGATGTTCATTTCGCTGAACGTCGAGCCCGCTACACGCGACGGCGCAATCGCCGCGTTGGACGCGCTGCGCGCGGAATTCGAGGCCAAGGGCGTTTCGGTGAAGGAGGGTTCTTGGGGCTACCGGCTCTTAGTAGTTGACGATCCAGACGGCAATCAGCTCTTCTTCAACTATCCGAGCGAGAGCGCGTCCTGACATTGGCCTTTTGTATCGATGATTGAGGGGTGCGAACAGGTACCCCACTCGGGCTTTGTGAGATGGCATCCAACTGTTTACGATCCTTACTTTGAGGAGTGATTGATGGCCCGTGGGATGGTGGGTCAAAGGAATGTGCTCTTGTTTGTGATCTTTGGCTTGTCCATCTGTACCTTCGGCGAAGCCGCGCAGTCGCAGCTCGGCGCCGAGTACTCTAGATGGTTGAACGAGGACGTTCGGTGGATTGTAACGGATCAGGAGCGCACGGATTTCCTGATGCTTGAGAACGGCAATGCCCGGGACGGGTTCATAAGAGAATTTTGGGAACGCCGCAATCCCACGCCAGGCGCCGGCCACAATTCGTTCAAAGAAGAACATTATCGTCGCCTGGCTTTTGCCAACGAGCACTTTGCTGCTCGTAGTCCTGGGTGGAAGACGGATCGCAGACACGTCTATATCGTCTATGGCCCTCCAGATGCAATTACGCCTCATGCTGGTTCTGGAACCACAGTCCCATCAGAAACGTGGTATTACCGACGCTTAGCCGACAACACACAAGCGTCGTTTAAGTTTGTGGATGCATGTCGTTGCGGCGAATACAAGCTCAAGAAATAACTGGCCGCGGTTTTTGAAAAATCTGTTGCTGGCTGATAACGCCAGTCGGTGGCCCGCGTTGTCGGTGCTTTGCCATTACCAGGGAGAGCTTCGCAGGCTGGGAAAGCATATGTGGTCACCGGCGACGGCACAGGTTCGCCCTGTCTTTGGACCGCAACACGGCGAATGTCCAGCTGGGGGGCCACTCGCGGGCTCGCCTCTTCGCTCGATGCCGGTACTATGGGCAGTAACTCTAGGGCTGAAATGGTTGGCAGTGCAGGAAAATGGTGGGCAGTGCAGGACTCGAACCTGCGGCCTTCTCGGTGTAAGCGAGACGCTCTAACCAACTGAGCTAACCGCCCGGGCTAAAGGGCTCCTCTGATTCTAACCCACGACGGCTGCTATGCTTGTGGCAACCATGGGACGGAATCCGTTCGACTCTGACAATGCGCAACTCTTCGAGATTCACAGCCGGGCAAAAGGGCCGGCGGGCACGCTACCGCTTACCCCCGAACAACTGCAGACTGAGCCCTCCGGAAATCTTTTCGGATGGAGTCAGAATGCCGGCATGGGATGGAAAGCGTCGGAGTTAGGTGGCAAGGAATTTCTCATGCTGTCGACGCATGGCGGAATCCGCGACCGGGACGGCACGCCGATTGCCTTGGGATACCACACAGGTCACTGGGAAATTGGGTTACTGCTCGAGGCTGCAGCGCAGGTGTTCAAATCAGCAGGCGCCATTCCTTTTGCTGCGGCGTGCAGCGATCCCTGCGATGGCAGATCGCAGGGTACGACCGCAATGTTCGACAGCCTGCCGTTTCGGAACGACGCGGCCATCGTATTTCGCCGCCTGATCCGCTCACTGCCCACTCGGCGTGGGGTGCTTGGCGTTGCCACCTGCGACAAAGGCTTGCCTGCGATGATGATGGCACTTGCCGGCAGCCGCGAGTTGCCGTGCGTACTTGTTCCAGGCGGCGTCACGCTGCTTCCTGAAAAAGGCGAGGATGCCGGACGTTCGCAGACAATCGGTGCGCGGTTCGCCCATGGCTTGATCACATTGTCCGAAGCGGCTGAGATTGGTTGCCGCGCATGTGCAACTCCCGGAGGCGGCTGCCAGTTTCTCGGAACCGCAGCAACATCTCAGGTCGTCGGTGAAGCGCTCGGACTCTCGGTGGGACACTCAGCCTTGGCGCCATCCGGGCATCCCATATGGATTGATGTGGCGCGCCGCTCGGCCCCGGCGCTCCTCGATCTTGACAGGCGCAACATCAAACTCGGACAAATTCTCACTGATGCCGCGATCGAAAATGCCATGGTTCTGCACGCGGCCTTCGGAGGTTCAACCAATCTGATACTTCATTTGCCCGCCATTGCCCACGCTGCTGGATTGCGACGGCCGACGGCATCTGATTGGGCCCATGTCAATCGCAGGGTGCCTCGGCTGGTGGATGTTCTGCCCAATGGTCCGCGCAACCATCCGACGGTTCAGGTTTTCCAAGCTGGTGGAGTGCCAGAGGTCATGCTGCATCTGCGCCGCGCCGGTCTCCTGAATACGTCGGCGCTTACCGTTGATGGCACTCTGGGTGATCGCCTGGATGCGTGGGAAGACTCCGAACGCCGTCGAGTGCTGCGCTCAGGCCTGCGGGAGCGGGAAGGGGTCGATGCGAATGATGTGATTTTTGGTCCGGATGCAGCCAAACTGCGTGGCGTGACCTCGACGGTCTGCTTCCCGCACGGGAACCTCGCTCCCCAGGGATCGGTCATCAAGAGTACGGCGATCGATTCTTCGGTTGTAGGAGCTGATGGGGTTTACCGCATAACGGGGCCGGCCAGGGTATTTACGAGCGAGGCGAGCGCCATTCAGGCAATTAAATCGCGGAAGATCTCCCCCGGCGATGTCATCGTGCTCGCAGGTCGCGGGCCGATGGGCTCCGGAATGGAAGAAACCTTCCAGCTCACCGGTGCGCTTCGTTACCTTCCGTTTGGCAAGCACGTAGCGCTGATCACCGACGCGAGGTTCAGTGGCGTCTCGGCCGGGGCGTGCGTTGGACATATCTCGCCGGAGGCGCTCGCGGGCGGGCCAATCGGAAAACTGCGCGATGGCGACATGATCGAGATCGTGGTGGATCGCCAGAAGCTCACGGGTACGGTGAATCTTGTCGGAGAAGCGGGCGCCGTAGTGTCTGCTGACGAGGGCTCGCAGATTCTAATCAAGAGAGATCTCCGCCCGGACCTTGCACCCGATCCTTCCCTGCCGAGCGACACAAGTCTGTGGGCCGCCCTACAAGACGTAAGTGGAGGACCCTGGGGCGGCGCGGTCTACGATTGCGATGCCATCCTAAAGGTGGTGGCCGCCGGGAAACGAGCGTTGGCCAGAAACCGCACAAAGTCCGACTAAACACTCCTGCTACACTCGCAACGTGCGGCGACTCATCGTGAATGCGGACGACTTCGGATTGACTGAAGGAGTCAACCGCGGAATTCGCGAAGGCCACGAATCAGGAATCGTGACCTCCGCTACGCTCATGGCATGTGGCAAGCGGTTTGAGGAAGCCACATCTCTCGCGAAGGCCCTGCCTCGCCTCGCGATTGGTTGTCATGTGGTGCTGATCGATGGGCAGCCAATGGCCAATCCTTCGGAGATCCAAAGCTTGCTGATGACCGGCTCTGCCAGCTTCCAGGACAAGCTCATGCGCTTTGCCGCTAGGGCGGCATCGGGAAGGCTGGATGTGAGCCAGATTGAACTCGAGATCGGTGCGCAGATCGGCAAGCTGCAAGCTGCAGGCGTTGCAGTCTCGCACCTTGATTCACACAAGCACACGCACATGTTTCCGGTAGTGCTGCGCGGCTTGCTGGGCGCAGCCAAGACGTGGGGCGTGAGAGCAGTCCGAAACCCGTTTGAACCCCTGGTGTTTGCCAAGCTTTCCCGTTGGACGCGGCAGTTCCAGTTGCGGATGATGAGTCGTTTTCGACGCAACTTCCGTCACGCCCTCGATGAAGCGGGCATCGTGGCGCCAGATGGATGTGTTGGGGTGGCGGTTACCGGTGGACTGGACCAGAACGCGTTTCGTCAGCTGATCGAAAGCCTGCCCGAAGGTACTTGGGAATTCGTGAGCCATCCCGGATATAACGACCGCGAACTCGATCAGGTAACTACAAGGCTCCGGCGATCGAGGGAAATCGAGCTAGAGATTCTGACTTCGCAGGCAAGCAAGGAAGTGCTTCAGCGTGAACAGGTCCAGCTCATCTCCTATCGCGACTTGTAAGCGGCCTGCGGTGTCTCGGGTCCCGGACGGCAGGAATCTGCAGCGGCGTGAGCGCCGATCCTCTCATTCTAATGACCCCAGAAGTACACTCACCTTGGACAGTAACGCTGCCTGGATCGACGCGGTATGATCTGCTCATGGAACCGAAGGGCGAAACTCGAGTTGCCGCCGAGCTTCCCGTGCGCGTCTGGGGCATGGACGCTGATGGTAAGCCTTTCTTCCAAAACGCTACCGCTTCCAACCTGAGCAACGAAGGTGCGCTCCTCAGCCGAATCCAGCACCCGCTGAAGGCAGGCGAAATCCTTGGGGTACAGTACGGGGACAAGAAGGCTCGGTTTGAAATTAAGTGGATCAAGGGTAGTGCCCTGCCAAAGGGGTTTGAGGCCGGAGTAAGAATTCTTCCCAGCCAGAAAATTCCTTGGGACGAAGTTACGCGCGAGGGAAAAAACAATCCAGAGCTCACCCGACGGTCGGACAAACGTCGTTTCCTGCGGCACCGAGTTCAGTTCCCAATTGTGATCAGCTTTGCCGATGCACAGCGCGCGCACATGCAGTGCTCTGCCACCGACATTGGTGGCCGCGGGTGCTATGTAGAGACTCTGGTCCCGCTCGCAGTGGATACCGTCGTGAACATTACATTCTGGATCGACTCGGACAAGTTCCTTACCAAGGGACGCGTGCGTACCAGTGACCCTGCCGTGGGAATGGGAATCGAGTTCACCGCGCTCGAAGAACAGATCCAAAAACGGCTGCAGGAATACCTCGACAACATCGACCAAGGTTTCGCGAAGGCGGCCACCCAGGGCAGCCGGCCGTAGACCACCCCCAAGAACCACAGGCAATCTGGATTTCCGTTTCGGGTAAGGACACCTGGCTTTCCCGGATGTTACCATTCTCGAGTTTCAACGGATTGGCATCCCCAAATCGTTTTTTATAGATGGCGACCATCCGGAGCGCCATGGGGACCGGGCCTAAACCAGGAGCGGCCCGAACGGAAGAGCGCAGGGCTGCAAGAGAGCGTCTTACCCCGTCTTTGCGGGGAACAAGCCTGAAGCGAACGCGTGAAATGAATCTTCCGACTGCCCAAGGTTATCGAATCTGCACGGGAGGGCAGCTTGAGAATCGGAATCACCTGTTACCCCACTTATGGCGGCAGTGGAGTAGTCGCCACCGAATTGGGGCTCGAGCTAGCGCAACGCGGTCATGAAATCCACTTTATTTCCTATGCCCAGCCCATCCGGCTCAACCGGCCGGCACCAAACATTCACTATCACGAAGTAGAGGTTTCGCGGTACCCGCTTTTTGAATATCCGCCCTACGACTTGGCATTGGCGACGCGCATGGCGGAGGTCTCAGAGATATACGACCTCGATCTCTTGCACGTGCATTACGCGATTCCTCATTCGGTGAGTGCACTCCTGGCCCGGCAAATGCTTGCCTGGGGACCGAAACACCGGCGGCTTCCATTTGTCACTACGCTTCACGGCACTGACATTACGCTGGTCGGACAGGACCCGTCCTATCTGCCGGTAACCCGTTTTTCCATTGAACAAAGCGATGGAGTGACGGCAATCTCACAATACTTGCGCGAGCGGACCCTGCGCGAGTTCGGATTGAAGAACAACATCCAGGTCATCTACAACTTTGTGAACACGGAACTGTATTGCCGCCCGCTGGAAAAAGACTTGACCGAGCACCGCGCCGAGTATGCTCCCAATGGCGAAAGAATTCTGGTACACGTTTCCAATTTCCGCCCGGTGAAACGTGTGACCGATGTGATCGAGATCTTCGATCGCGTGCGGCAGAAGGTTCCCTCCAAACTCTTGTTGATGGGGGATGGCCCGGAACGGTCGCCGGCGGAGCGACTGGTTGTGCAGAAGGGCATTCACGACGATGTGATCTTTCTGGGTAAACAGGAGCAGGTTTCAGAGAAACTTGCAATTGCCGACGTGCTTCTGCTGCCCAGCCAACTGGAATCATTCGGTCTGGCAGCGCTCGAGGCGATGGCCTCAGAAGTCGTCCCGGTGGCAACTCGGGTGGGGGGCGTACCCGAGGTCATCGAGCACGGCGTCACCGGATTTCTTGGCGAGGTGGGCGACGTGGAAGCGATGGCAAATTTTGCCACTGAGATTCTGGGTGATGAGTGGCGGCTACGTGCCATGGGAAAGGCCTGCCGCAAATGGGCCGCCGATCACTTCTCTGCCAACAGCATCATTCCCCAATATGAGCAGTTTTACCGGCGGGTGCTAGAGCGCTCCTCATAGAGCGCCGCCGGATGGGTATTGTCCTCCGGCAGGACAGGCAAGCGCAAACGAACTAAAGTTCCTTTTCCATTGCGGCTGTCCACCGTCATGCGGGCATCTTCTCCGTAGAGCACCTTCAGGCGTTCGGCGACATTCGCCATTCCAATGCCACCCTGACCAATTCCAGCTGGACGTTCCAGCAACTGAACCGACGCCATCCCCACGCCATCGTCTTCTACCTCGATGGTGACGTGTGAATCGGAAAGCTGGCTGCGCAGGTAGATGCTTCCGCCGTCGATCTTGGACGAAAGCCCGTGCTTGATCGAGTTCTCGACCAGCGGTTGCAGCAACATGCTGGGCACCATGACGTCGAGAGAGGACGGATCGAGTTCCTTCACCACCTTGAGTTTGTCCCGCCCAAAGCGAACCACTTCAATGTCAAGATAGTTGTCGATGAAATCGATTTCGTCCTGGAGCGGGACAAAAGCGTCACTGCTATGCAACAAACGGCGGAGAATACTAGCCAATTTGATGATGAGCTCACGAGCCGTGTCAGGCGCGATGCGGACTAGCGATGAGACCGAATTCAGAGTGTTGAAAAGAAAATGGGGGTTGATTTGATTCTGGAGAGCCGTCATGCGTGCGCGAAGCAGCAGGCGCTCCTGTTCTTCGAGCTTGATCTGGAGGCGCACCCCGTTCCATATCTTCAGCTCGATCACAATCACGGTCACCGAAGTCGCGTACGCCAGCAGGTTGACCCACCCGGGATAGCCCGAGATGTTGGGATAGCTAGGAATGAAGCCACCGGCTTCGATATGCAGAAATCGGAGGAGCAGAATGGCGAGAAAGAAGACCATCTGCCAATCGGAAAAGCTTGGCCGCTCGTCGCTGCGGCGCATCCAGCGCAAAATACTCAGATAGTTGAACGGGGAGAAACTCCAGATCTCTTCGTCGTGGGGAATAAAGTGGCGAAGCTGGCCTGCCAGGGCACCGATGACGGCGTTCAATGGGACCATCAACCAGGCCCCGCTGAAAATTCCGGGAAGCGCGAGCAGCGCTCCTCCAATCGCTCCCGTCGAGCGACCAGCGAGCGCACCCAGAAGAATCGTCGTTTCGACCGACAAATCCCCGATCTGGGGATTTGCGGGTGTGAGCTTAAGCCAGATCCACACTCCGAGCGCCAGGGCTTTGCCGATCCAGGCCGAGACCACCAACCAGAGAATCAGGTAAAGCTTGTTGCGCCAAGAGCGGTGCTCACGAAAAAGTAGGGACTTGAATTCGACCGACCGAACCAACCCGGCGGCGACCGCGGCTGCAAGGCCGAGCTTCACCAGGAGGTTGATCAGAATCAGACTGAGGCTTTGGTCCATGGATGCGCGATTAGGAGAACTTTATCAAAGACCGCGGCAAGTGGTTAGTGGCTAGTGGCTATGGGTGAGTGCGGACCCCGATTGCGGGGCCGGGATTGCACACGCCGGTCAATACGGACCGATAATGCCGCCGATATGGCGGGCGGCAGGGTCTTTGGATTTTTCGTTTCCCTGCTCCAGGATTTCGTCCATCTGCGCCGCTACCCTGGCCGCTTGGACGCGACACAGCGTGGCATAGTGGCGGGCCCGCGTTCGATCTCGAAGCACGAAGTGGTAGAACCCGGCAGCATGACGCAGGGCGTTCATGTTCTCGGGGTCAAGCTCGAGAGCCTCGCGCAGGTACTTCTCGGCTTCGGAAGAATCTCCGCGCTCCCAAGCCTGAAGCATGCGGTTAAGAAATTCGTAAGCCGCGATGTTGTTTGTACTCATATCAGCAGCAAAGTCCTAACCGGTTTCCGTCAGACTACGATGCCGGCAATTGCTTCAGCAGCCCTTTGGCCCGACGGAACCATGGGCGCTCCCGGCGCTTGAGATAACTCGGAAGCGTCGGCTTCTTCGCAAGCACGCGTTTGGTCCACTCGCGGGCTTCTGCATTGCGTCCTTGCGAACGAAGGAAATCAGCATAATTCAGATAGGTTTCCGACAAAGTCGAAATCGCAACTGTTTTTTGGAACAGGGCGTCGGCTTTTTCCACTTCACCGGTCTTCGCGTAAGCATGGGCTAGCAGTCCGGCGGCGCGGTAGAAATCGTACTTGGGATCCGTGGCCACCACCTTTTCTAGATCGGCCACCGCTGCCGGAAAATCCCCGAGCTCGATTTCGGCCAAGCCGCGGCGGTAAAACGGATCGGGAGAATCCGTACGGGCAGAAATCGCCTTGTCGAAATACTCACGCGCGCGCGCATATTTCTTCTCTTCCAAGCACAGGTCCGCCAATTCCTCGTAGTTGCCGGGCGCCGGATTGTCGAGAACGATGGCTTCGAGTTCGCGAATGCGGCGGCGACGCGGGAAAACCTTGAACGACTGCCGCATGAGGCCAAAGTCTGGAATCACCTCGACGGCGAGATAGACAATCGCGCCCAAACCGCCACCGATCAAGATGATCCAGAGCCAGTAGGTGTCAGGCCGGCGCCGAATGAAATGGACGATGGCGATACCCTGGAGGATAAAGTTCCAGGGATACAGAAATAACGAAGAATAACCCATGCGATTTAGCGAACTATAGCAGAAGAAAGGCGAAAGGGGCAGTTACGAAAAGCAGCGGCTGGGAGGGCCGGCGATGGGCGAGCAAACATGAGTTTCTGGCGCTGTGGACGAACTCGGACAAGCCCTGTCTCCAAGAGCATCCTGCTAAAATCTGCCTAGTGATGCCCCCGATCCGTCTTTTGGCTGTCGACATCGACGGCACCCTGCTGAACTCACAATTCCGAGTTTCGCCGAGGGATCTCACCGCCTTGCGGCAGGCACACGCAGCAGGCGCGGAAGTAATTTTGGTCACGGGGCGGCGGCATGCATTTGCCCTGCCCATGGCCCGCCAGCTTGGATTCGACCTGTGGCTGATCAGTTCGAATGGTGCTGTGACCCGGTCCTCGAGCGGAAAAGAGTTTCGCCGCGACCTTCTGCCCGTTCAGGTCTGCCGCCAGCTTTGTTCCACGATGCGTGAATTTCGCGGCAATATGGTGGTCACATTCGATAAAGAGACCAAAGGCGCGCTCGTTCTCGAGCGCATGGACGATCTCACCCACAGCATTCAAAAGTGGTTGGAGAAGAACCTCGAGTTCATCGATTTTGTGGTTCCGCTCGAAAACGCGCTGACCACCGATCCCGTCCAAGCCATGTTTTGCGGGCCCACGGCCCGGATGGGCCAGGCACTCGGAACCCTTGCCTCGAGCCCTTGCAGCGAACAAGTCACCGTGCTGCGTACCGAGTATCCCCTTCGGGACCTGACCATCGTCGATGTGCTGAGCCGCGAATGTTCCAAGGGCCATGCGGTAAAGCGATGGGCTGCCCACCGGGGTATTCCGCGCGAGCAGGTCATGGCCATCGGAGATAACTACAATGATGTTGAAATGCTTGCCTTCGCTGGACGTCCATTTATCATGGGAAATGCGTGCGAGGAGTTGAAGGCACGAGGGTGGCCGGTCACGCTCACCAGTGACGAATGTGGCGTGGCAGCGGCGATCGAGCAAGTTCTTGGAATCCCAAATGGCGCCACGACCGGGCAGCCATTGGGCACCCTGGTTGAGTAGCGCGGATTCATTGTGCGAATGTCCCCTGCACTTGCGTCGTTGATTCTGGCCGCATGCGGCACCTGCCTCGCTGCCGATGTTGCAGTGCTGCGCAATGGCAACTCGATCCGCCATGAACGGAAAGAGGTTTTCGGTAGCCTGACGCGGCTCTACCTGGGGGCCACGAACCTTGGGTACATTGAGATTCCTAGCGATCAGATCGATCACTTTGAGAGGGATAGCTCCCCGGCCCTTCCACCCGACCCGCCCGAGACACAACCCAAGCCTTCGTTCAACCCTCAGCGCCAAGCAAGCCTCTCGGCTGAGGGATTGGATCAAATCGTCAGCAGCGCCGGACAACGGCACCAACTTGATCCAGACTTCATCCGAAGCGTGATCAAAGCGGAGAGCGGATTTCACCAGAATGCCGTCTCCAGCAAGGGTGCACTTGGCCTGATGCAGTTGATGCCTGGAACGGCGTCCGAGCTTGGTATCGCCAACCCGTTCAATCCGAATGCCAACGTAGAGGGTGGGACCAAGTACCTTCGCGATCTGCTCGAGAAGTACAACTTCGATGTGAACAAGGCCTTAGCCGCCTATAATGCAGGGCCTAAGCGCGTAGACCGATATCACGGAGTTCCTCCTTACTACGAAACCCAGGCCTATATTTCCAGAATCATTCGCGACTTCAACCGGCAGAAAATTGCGAAGAACCCGGCGCTTGCGAGGAAACCTGCAGTTCCGGCGAACAAGCGTATCACACAGAAGAAGCCCGTGGCGGCCAGGACCTCGGCCAGCGCTTCACGAAAAACACAAGTTCCAAGCAGTTCAGGTACACCTTCAATTTCCAAAGGACCGGAGACTGCATCGCGCTAAACCGGAAAGCATCACTCAGGCACTTCGGCAAAGCTACGGCGCGTCAACCATCGTTCATGAACAAGAAGCAGATTCTGACGACCGCAGTCGTGGTGGTGATTCTTGGGCTGCTGGTCTATCTTCAGGTCCAACATTGGCGTAGTTTTGATTGGGCGCGATTTCGCAGTGCCAGCCGCGTCTCCGCGGTGCACATTTTGGCCGCGGTTGGACTGATCCACATAACGTATTTCCTTCGCGCGTGGCGATGGAAGGTTTTTCTTGAGCCCGTGTGCAAGACTAGGACCTCGCGGCTGGTGGCTCCCACGTTCATCGGTTTCACCGGGCTGGCGCTGTTGGGACGCCCCGGCGAATTCATTCGCCCATACCTGATCGCTCGCCGCGAGGATCTTTCTGTCGCCTCGCAGATCGGAGTCTGGACGGTTGAGCGCATTTTCGACATTGGCGCATTTACCGTCCTTATGACGATTGATGTTTTCTTTTCGACCGTCATCCGCGCCAACCCCTATCTTCACAAGTTCAAGATTGCTGCCGTGGTGCTATGCGTGCTGGTGGCGTTTGCAGCGGTCCTGGCAGCGCTGATCAGGAAACGGCAACATCAGGTCGCAGGGTTCTTCCACAAGCTCACAGCGCGTTTTTCAAAAAGCCTGGCGCATACGGTAGATCAGAAAATCCGGGCGTTCGGGGAGGGCCTGAACACCGTCGCGAGCGGCAAGGCCTTGCTGAAGCTGATCGCGATTTCCTTGATCTTGTGGTTCATGGTCGCGTTGGCTTATCGGGAAGTGGCGCATTCCTATCCTCCGGAGCAGGAGCAGAAAGAGCAAGGTCCGCCGTCTGTCGATGTAGAGACCGCGAGCGTATCCGGCCAGCCAGAGCTTGCCGGGCAACCCTTGACAAATGAAACCATCGCCAACTTGCAGTCGGCACTCCAGGCAAAGGGCTATTTGTTGAAGGAGTACAAAGGCGATCTTTGGCTATATCGGCAGAACAAGCGGGTGAAGAAGGTAGGAGACCGGCCATACCTGTCGAGTCTGGACCTGCCTCACGTTTTGCTTCTGATGGGTTTCAGCATGGTCGGTTCGGTGGTTCAGCTGCCTGCGGTCGGCGGAGGCAGCCAGTTGGCGGTGATCAGTGCCCTGCAGGTTGTGTACGGGATTCCACCCGAGCTGGCATTGAGCTGTGGCATTCTTTTATGGCTGGTCACATTCATGTCCTGCATCCCTGTGGGGCTTACCGTTGCCCACCGCGAGCATCTATCTTTAAGGAAGCTGTCAAAGGCCAGCCACGCGACCGCAGAAGAGAAGACTGATTCCTGATTCCTGGTTGTTGGCGGTGTCTTGTGGGCGATTGGCCCCTGGGCAGAAGCTCCTTGGGGAAACGTGATGCATCGAGGCGAACGGGCCGTGCGGAGAAAGACCGACACAATTGAGATTGGATCGAAGGCACCGGACCTCATCCTCTCGGCTGCGAATTCACAAGGCAAGTTTTCACTCCCGAATCTGGTCGGGCGGGGACCGCTCGTGATTGAGTTCCTGCGCGGGACCTGGTGACCTAACTGCCGCAAGCGGATGGCTCAGTTGGAGCCATACAAGCAGGAACTCGAGAGCCTCACCGCAAGCCTGGTGTATATTGCCGCCGAAAAGCGCGAGGGCGTCTGGAACCCGGTGAAGTACCTGGAGCAGAACCCGATCTCGTTTCCCTTTCTGGTTGACGAGGATCGGGTGGTGACAAAAGCTTACGGGTTATATCACGCCTTTAGTCACGACGCCTTTCGGATTGCACACCCTGCGACGCTGGTCCTCGACAAAGCGGGAGTGGTTCGCTATATCTACCGCGGCGAAGACCAATACGATCGCGCCCCGATCGCGGAACTATTGGCAGCCGTGAAGGAAGCTCAGGCCTAGTGAGCCATCGCGATCAATTCCGCCTCCGGCAGAAGCGGCAGGTCAAGCCAGCCCTCAACCGGCAATGCGTCGGCGGGTAAGCGATTCTGCCAGATGCTGAAGCGCAAACGAACCCTGGTCGCCGCGGGATCTGCCGGCGCAGCAGATTCGAGCGGCGCCGCATACAGCAGCGCTAGCGGCAGCTTGAATTCGAAATTCTTGGAGAGTACGGCGCGCACCCCTTGGTAGGACAAAGGATCGTCTGGACCCGAGACGCGCGGTGCCGATAAAGTCCCGTCCCGAGCGTCCAGCACAAGCCGAAGCGATCGCCGAGGACGTACAGAGTGATCCGCCCAAGACTCCAGATTGATGACGATTTCAAATTCGCCTTCCGGAACTCCGCCGGTGAAGTCCACCCGCCCATAGACGTTGCTCTCATCGATTCCGGCATAAATCGAGTCCATTAGAAAAACCTTGCCGTGCATCGCGCCCTGGCGGCGGTCGGCGGTGTAGTGCGCGGCCCCCATCCACTCAAAGTAACTGATCATGTCGCCAGAAATTCGTGGTCGAATGTAATGAGTCTGCGGCGTTAGCAACGGCTGTACGGTCCCGCTGATGATGGGTTGTGCCAGATAATCGGGCGGTGTGGCACCAAGAGCCTGATATACGTTCGACAGGTGCTTGCGGTAAAGTTCATCAAAGTCGCGATCGTTGGCGGAGTGATGCTCAGGACCGTACCACCAATTCCAGTCGCTGCCCTCGGCAATCGAGAGCTCCTCTTTGGCCAGCTTGCGCTGTTCCTCCGAGCATGCGGGTGAGGCTTGCGCATAGAAGTTGCGCGCATGGTAGAGGTAGTCCCAGGAGCGATTGTCCTCGGGCGAGCCGATCCAGACGTTGAAGTTGGCATGAATCCAGGAGCCGGGGGTGAGCGTCTGGAGCACGTTGAAATTTTTGTGCCGGGCGATGGCTTCAGAAACGGTGACGGCTTCAAGTGACTGGTCGCCCTGCAATATGTCATAAAAGCGGCGGAGGAACTCGCGGCCAGATTGCGGGTAGTATTCCCAGGCATTCTCGCCATCCAGAATGATCGTCACCACGGCATCAGCCCCTGTTCGGAGAACCGGTTGCGCGGAATCTTTAATGTTCTGGACGAGGTGAGTGGCGGCCTCCGCAGCCGGCATACCCGAGTAAACAAAACCGATAAGGTCAGAGATGGCATGATCGCGGAAGAGCAGATGCATGCTGCTCTGGCCGCTCTCAAAGCGGTGAATGTTGTAGAGCTTGCCGGCAGAAACATCCGGTACCCGGCCATTTCCATCGCGCATGAACGACATACCGAGAGTACGGGCCAGCACGCCTTCGTCGGTAGCCATCCAGTGAACGCCCAGTCCACTCGCAATGCCAAGCACTTCTTCGGAAACACTGCCTTCTGACGGCCACACGCCGTTCGGGCGGAGACCAAACACTTTTTCGTGCAGATCGAGACCGCGTTCCAGCTGCTCGCGAGCGTCTTCGGGATGACGGAAGCGGTTTTGCGGGAGCGGAAGTCCGGGGGTCGAAACCGCGCCCTGATTGGTGTCACACACTAGCGGCAGGATCGGATGGAAGAAGGGAGAAGTTGAAATCTCGATTCTTCCCTCTCTCGCCGCCTGAGCGTGGGCCGGGAGGACGCGCTGGACGAGGGCCACCTGGTGGCGGGCGATGAAGTCCTGGTCCTCCAGGGAATAGTTGCGTCCCTTGCGCACGAGTTCAGCCACTTCCGGCTCCTGCAGAAAGAATTCGTCAAACCAAGCGAGCTGCGAGAGCACCTGCAGGTCGGTGTAGTCCTGCGGTTGAAAGAACTTGTCGGCCCGATCCGGATTGGACCCGCTCGTTTGAAACCGCTCCCAAAGCTCCAGATAGCGAGGGTAGCGGCCAATCAAGTGAACGGGATTCGCCTGGAACAGATACTGAAGCGCGAATCGGCGTTCCTCGGAGCTCAGATCGCGAGCTGGTTTCGAAGCAACCGTGAAGAACGGATCGCGCGTGGTGCCGCTTTCGTAGTCTTGAATTTGCGTGATGAGCGACGGAACCAGATTAAAGGTTTGATGGACGTGAGGGAACTCATCGAGCAGTTTCACCATTCCGTAGTAGTCTTTGAGGGCGTGCAAACGTACCCAGGGGAGACGGTACTCTCCGGTGACCAGATCTTTGTAGAAAGGTTGATGTTGGTGCCAAAGCAGAACGACACGCAAAACAGACATCGATGGCTGAATCCTGATTACAATGGGATTTTTAGCAGTCTAGCATGTGAGTGCTGGAGCCCTTAGCCGTCCGCTTGCACTCGGGGGCTCGAGTTTATGCAACTCCAAAGATCGATCGTGATTCTGAGTGCTGAATCGAATTTCACTCAACCATGAAAAACTCGCACTCCGTAATTTCTGATGCGGCCCGACACGATGTGAGCCTGCTCTCGAAGCAGGACCTCTACCTGTTCAATGAAGGCCGCAATTATCGTGCTTACAACCAGCTCGGCGCGCACCCCGCTACTCACGAAGGAGAACAGGGAACCGTCTTTAGCGTATGGGCTCCGAATGCGCGGTCGGTGAACGTAATTGGGAATTTCAACGATTGGAATCCCCGATCACACGACCTGCAGCCACGCGGCACGTCAGGAATCTGGGAAGGATTCATTCCCGGGGTGGGCAAAGGAGCGCTGTACAAATATCGCATCGTTTCGCATCATCACGGGCACGTAGGCGACAAAGCCGACCCGTTCGGGGTTTACCACGAAAAGCCGCCTCGCACCGCGTCGATTGTCTGGGACCTGGATTACAGCTGGGGCGATCACGAGTGGATGGGGTCTCGCGGTAAACGCCAATCTCTGCATGCACCGATTTCGATCTATGAAGTCCACCTGGGATCATGGATGCGGGTCCCGGAGCAGCACAACCGCTGGCTGAGCTACGGGGAGATTGCGCCGAAGCTGGCAGACTACGTGAAAAGAATGGGATTCACCCACGTCGAGCTGCTGCCCATTATGGAGCATCCCTATTTTGCCTCCTGGGGATATCAGACGACGGGATACTTCGCTCCAACCTCTCGCTACGGTGCCCCCCAGGATTTCATGGGCTTTGTGGACCATCTGCACCAACGCGGCATCGGCGTAATTCTCGATTGGGTCCCCTCGCACTTCCCTTCCGACGCTCATGGGCTCGCTTACTTTGACGGAACGCACTTGTTTGAGCATGCCGATTGGCGGTTGGGATTTCATCCCGATTGGAACACATACATTTACAACTACGGCCGCAATGAGGTGCGGAGCTTCCTGCTTTCGAGCGCGATGTTCTGGTTGGATAAGTACCACGCCGACGGGTTGCGGGTGGACGCCGTGGCCTCGATGTTGTATCTGGATTATTCGCGGCGGGAGCACGAGTGGATTCCGAACAAGTACGGCGGTCGGGAGAACCTGGAGGCCATCGAGTTCCTGCGGCAGCTGAACCAGGAAGTATACAAAGAGCACCCCGACGTGCAGACCTACGCGGAAGAATCGACTGCCTGGCCGATGGTTTCAAAGCCCATCTATGTGGGCGGTCTGGGCTTCGGCATGAAGTGGGACATGGGCTGGATGCACGATACCTTGTCCTATCTTTCCCATGATCCTATTCACCGGCAGTATCACCACAACCTTCTTACCTTCCGCATGTTGTACGGCTTCAGCGAAAACTTTGTGCTGCCGCTGTCGCACGATGAGGTAGTGCACGGGAAAGGTTCGATGATCGGGAAGATGCCGGGCGACGAATGGCAGAAGTTCGCCAATCTGCGATTGCTTTATGGATACATGTTCGCCCAGCCGGGAAAAAAATTATTGTTCATGGGCAGTGAATTTGGCCAAGTGCGCGAGTGGGGACACGATACCAGCCTGGAATGGCACGTCACCGCATACCCGGCGCACTCGGGAGTGCAGAAGTGGGTGGAGCAGCTGAATCACCTCTACGGCCAGGAGCCAGCCCTGCACGAACTCGAAAGCGACCCTGCGGGATTTGAGTGGGTCGATTGCAATGACACCGGAGCGAGCATCGTTTCATTGCTGCGCAAGGCCCAGCGCCCGGAAGACACCATTCTGGTCGTCTGTAACTTCACGCCCCTGCCGCGGGAGTCATATCGCATCGGCGTGCCGTTCGGCGGATACTGGCGAGAACTGTTGAATAGCGATGCCAGCGATTACGCGGGGAGCGGAGTGGGGAATGCCGGGGGCAAGATGGCGGAGGAAATTGCGGTGCATGGCCGGCCGTATTCGCTATCGCTGACCCTGCCGCCGCTCGGGGTGCTGTTTCTAAAGGGAACATGATTTGTCGGAGCCTGAAGCTCGGGTGGCTGCCCACTCAAGCTGCAATGCAGCAACGGGAACAAGCCCTTCGAGCCAGTTATGCTCGGCAACAACTCCCGAAGTTGCTAACCTAGAGTCGATGACCATCACAGGTGAACTTTTCGAACGCGCCGTGTCGATCATGGCGCGGCTCCGCGGTCCGGACGGGTGTCCCTGGGATCGCGAGCAGACTTTTGATTCCATCAAGCCCTATACTCTCGAAGAAACCTACGAAGTGCTCGAGGCCATCGACCATCGCGATTGGGACGAGCTCCAGGGCGAACTCGGCGATCTGCTCCTGCAGGTGCTCTTCTACTCGCAAATGGCCAGCGAAGAACAAAAGTTCTCGATCAACGAGGTGTTGACTCGACTCTCATGCAAATTGATAGACCGGCATCCGCATGTGTTCGGAAACGCTACGGCTGAAACCTCCGCTGATGTCCTGCGGAACTGGGAAGCGCTCAAGGCGGAGGAAAAGAAGAAAAGGCTTGCGGCGGACCCTCAAAAGGGGGAAGCCGAAGAACCTGCGTCGGTTCTATCGGGAGTTTCCCCAGCCATGCCGGGCTTGCTTGAGGCCCACAAGCTGAGCTCACGCGCAGCGCAGGTGGGATTCGATTGGCCAGAGATTGGAGGACTGTTTGAAAAGCTGGAGGAGGAAGCGGAGGAGCTGAAAGCCGAGCTGCAGCAGCTTCCCTCAGTTCCCACTGCCTTGCGCCCGGGCGTCGCCGGGTCGGGGAAACGGCAAATCCCTGAAGACCTCAAACACAGAATCGAACAAGAAGTCGGGGACATGTTGTTCGTGCTGGTGAATATTGCGCGATACCTTTCGCTTGATCCGGAGTCGGCGTTGAAGAAGACAAACCGCAAGTTCAAACGGCGATTTCAATGGATGGAGGAGCAGCTGCGGGCGTCAGGCCGAGGTCCGGCGGACGCGGACATGACTGAGCTTGAGGAATTGTGGCAGAGCTCGAAGAAAGCGGAAACATGAAAGTCAGCGCCATCACCATGCGCGAGCTTCAGATACCGTTGAAGCAATTTTTTGAGACCAGCTTCGGACGGGTGACCCATCGCCGCATTTTTCTCGTCACCGTGGATTGCGAAGGAGTGGAGGGCTGGGGCGAATGCGTTGCCGGGGAAGGCCCTTTTTTCAGCTACGAGTGGATAGAAACCGCCTGGGTGACCATTCGTGAATTCTTGGCGCCCGCTCTTCTCGGATCAACGCTCGAAGGCGCCGCTCACAGCGGGAGGTTGATGGGGCGTATTCGCGGGCACAACATGGCGAAGGCGGGGCTGGAAAACGCCCTGTGGGATGCGGAGGCAAAGCAGAAGAAGCTGCCTCTGTGGAGATTGCTTGCGGGCACGCGTCCCGAGGTCTCAAGTGGGGTTTCGATCGGCATTCAGGATTCGCACGAGCAGTTGCTCGAAAAGATTCAAGTCGAACTAGACGCCGGCTACCAGCGAATCAAGGTGAAGGTCAAACCGGGGTGGGACATAGACGTGCTCGAGAGAATCCGCGCGCGCTGGCCCAACATTCCTCTCAGCTGCGATGCCAATTCCGCGTACCGGCCGAGCGATCTTGAGCGTCTTCGCAAGCTCGATGACTTCAAACTCTTGATGATCGAGCAGCCGTTGTGGGAAGACGACATCTGGCATCATGCCAAGCTGCAGAGGGAATTGAAAAGCTCGATCTGCCTGGATGAATCCATTCACAATGCGCGCGATGCGGAGACTGCCATCGAACTTGGCGCCTGCCGCATCATCAATATCAAGGTGGGACGAGTGGGTGGGTTCCGTGAGGCCATCGCTCTGCACAACCTTTGCCAGAACAGCGGAATCCCGGTGTGGTGTGGCGGAATGCTGGAAAGCGGAATCGGCCGCGCCCATAACATCGCGCTTTCAACCCTTCCGAATTTCAGCTTGCCGGGGGACGTTTCGGCCTCGAATCGCTACTGGTCGGAAGACATCATTGATCCGGAAATCGAGGTCCGCTCGACCGGAACGATTGCCGTAAGCAACCAAGCCGGCTTGGGGTACGAAATCAAGAAGGATCTGATCAACAAACTCACGGTCCGCGAGGAGACTTTCAAGCGAAGATCCGCAATTGCCTAATGAAGTTGGGGCCTTTTGCCTTCGGCGTTGGCCTCTCGCGGTTCTTTTTTAGCTGGAACCCGATCAAGGGGTTGTTTTCCGGCAACGGTTGTCTGATCCGCTGCTTTCATCAGCAGCTCAACTCCCTGGGCAAATGTCAGGTCGGAAGGAACCGGGCGGAAATCGGAAAACGTGTCGCTCGATTGAATACTGAGTTTCTTCACCAGCAAGATTTTGCCGGTCATAGAAAGTTCCATGCGGGTGATTTCCCACTGGCGATCGCCAATGTCGGCCTGCTGTACTAGAAAGCGGCCGCCCCGATCGAGGTGTCCCAGAATCCCCCAGCCAAATCCTACGTCTTTTTCAAGCACGGCATTGATCTGGGCAATGCGCTTTTCAGGAACGTCTACCAGCAGATAACCTTTCATCCCGGTAAGAACCTGTTCGACGCGCGAAGGTGGATCATAAGCGGGATTCGGACGAAACCTCAGCCGAACGAGTTGGTGACCGAGGCGTCCGAGTGAGGCAGTCCCGTTCTCGGTAGTGTCGGCCTCATACAGAAACGCATCCGGAAGAGCCTTGAGGATTCGCATGGTGTGATCCGCATCCTCTTTTTCCTGCTTGCGCTTCTTGCTCAACTCCTGAGGATTGCGAACGTAGTTTTGAAGCCGCGCTTCTTCCTGTTTACGCTCCTCGGGGGAAAGCGGATGGCCGTCGCGGGCGATGAGCATGCCTGCTGTGGCTTCTCTGGTCTCGACAATGAGTTTGACCTGACTCAGTTGGGCTGTCTCCTTAACGTCCTTGAACATGAAGTGCCTGCCGGATTCGCGGTTGGAGGCAACCTCGTTGTTGACGGCTTGTCGGACAAGTTCGATGGGAGAAAGATTTTCGCTCGCTTGCTTTGCGGCAGCGCAGAGTGAGGAGGCCAGCACGGCCAGAGCGAGGGCGCGTGAAACCGCAGCGAATTGGGGCCGTAAGGCCATTTTCTCCTACACCGGCAGCTTCGTACCTTTAGAGGGATAATACAGAGCCCCTGTTGTACGCAAGAGCGTTTGCGACCAATCCAGGGTTTGGACGACGTTCGGGAGCCCAGGCACAGCATTTCGAAGGGCGATGGTTTACAATCCGTTTGATTTGGCCTGCAGGGAGGCATCTGATGAGCACAGCACCGGGTGGACTCGCCAATATCGGGAAGTCGGTGAGCATCAAGGGAGAACTTTCCGGCAAAGAGGACATTTACGTGGATGGACAGCTGGATGGCAGCATTCAGCTTCCTGGGAACAGCGTAACGGTGGGTCCGAACGGTCGCGTGAAAGCTGACATAACCGCGAGGAATCTCACGATCGGGGGAACGCTAGATGGAAACGTCCACGCCAGCGAGCGGACCGAGCTCCGTAAGACTGCGGTGGTGAATGGCGACGTTCAGACGCGAAGAATTGCCATTGAAGAAGGCGCATACTTTAAGGGCAAGTTGGAGATTCTGACGGAAGCCAAGACGTCGGCATCCCCGGCGGTTGCCGCGGTTGCGGCTCCGGTGGCAATGCCAGTCACCTCCACCCGGCAAGAAGACAAGAAGTAAGTTGGCCTTTGCCAGGGGATGCGGGTATATTGACCGTTGGCGGTCATTTCGGGCCGGGAGGCACCTTCAACTCCCTGCTGGGGCGACCGAGTTCGCCATCACTTCGCCAGATTCATGAGATTCTTTCGTAGCACGCCGGCCGAAGCGCCGGCCCCTAAAATTCCCCAACGGCTGACGCGCCGCTCAAGCGCGATGACCGAGCTTACCCGGCTCTTCAAGTCGGAAGACCCGCTTTGCGTGCTGGACATTGGTGCAACCTCAGCCAGCAATATCCGTTTTTTTACGGAAAAAGGTCACCGGATCTACAGCCAGGACCTGCTCGAAGCCTCCACCGACCCGGAACTTCTCACCAAAGATGATCAAGGCAACGCCGCTTTAAACAGCAAGAGATTCATAGAGGAGAACCTCGCCTATCCCAACGGGCATTTTGACATCGTGTTCTGCTGGAACCTGGCCGATTACATGGATGAGAGTCTGGTGAAACCAGTGATTGCACGGCTATGGTCGGTGATGAAGCCGGGTGGCATGCTCCTGGCATTTTTTCATACCCGCGAAGCCGGGCCCGACGCACCGTACTATCGTTACCACCTGACCGACACCGACACACTCGAAATGCATGCCATCAATGCCAAAAAGGATCCTCGCGCGCCGTCAGTGAAGCCACTCACGCTGCAGAGAGTTTTCAATAATCGCCACATCGAGAATCTCTTCCGCGATTTTGCCTCCATCAAGTTCTTCCTTTCCCGGGACAACATCCGAGAAGTTCTGGTCGTGCGCTAGATACACGCCGGAACAAAAAATCGACTGGCTTTCTTCAGCAATTTTTTGGCTTATTTTTGGGAGACCGGTTAGGGAGGTGGCAGGCGCCGGATAAAGGGGAGGTACAACCAACGCCTGCCTTCCGTCTCCTTCGCGTTGGGGCTAAGTTATGTGTAATTGACTGCGCATAGGCCCGACTATCAGGGTGATACTGTATTTTTTGGCTTAGGGCTGTTATTCCGATTTCGACCCTGGCGACAAAACTCTTTCTCCTCTGTTTGCATCAACTTGCAGGAAATAAATGAGCGCCAGGCAGAATCCAAGCCGTACCCAGATGTTTCCGGAGAGCAGATTTCCTCCGATCAAAGATTACGGGATCATCGGCGACTGCCGCTCCGCCGCCCTCATCTCAAAACACGGGTCCATAGACTGGCTCTGTTGGCCGAGATTCGATTCACCTTCGGTTTTCGCCGCCCTGCTCGATCGCGAATCGGGCGGCTTCTGGAGTATCTCTCCCGCAAACAATGGCTCGGTTCGGCGGGAATACGTTCCTAGCACAAACATCCTGGAAACACGCTTTGAGGCGCCCGAGGGAACAATAACGCTGACTGATCTTATGCCGGTTCGCGAGAACACCTCCCTTGTTCCCGATCACGAGATTATTCGGCAGGTGGCGTGCACCTCTGGGGAAGCGGAAATCCACGTTGTGCTCGAACCGCGAGTGAAATACGGCGAGGCGGCTCCCAAGCTTGAGCAACGCGGCAATCTGGGTGTGCGCTTTTGCCACGGCCGCGGCGTGTATTGGCTGCGCAGCAGCGTGCCCGTGAGAATTCTCGGTGGTTCGGCAAGTTTGCGGCACAAAATGAGGGCCGGTGAAAGCCTTCTTTTCTCGCTCAGTTACACCGAGAACGCCCCGGCAGTTTTACCGGATCTGGAGCAAATCCCTGAACGGATATCGGTGTGCGCGAATTGGTGGAAAGGGTGGGCTGCACAAATGCGCTACCAGGGAGAATTCCGCGACGAAGTCCTGCGCAGCGCGCTTACCTTGAAACTGCTCACCTTCGTATTGTCGGGAGCTGTCGTGGCCGCCCCGACCACTTCCCTACCCGAGCGAATTGGCGGCAACCTCAACTGGGACTATCGATACTGCTGGTTGCGCGATGCATCACTCACAATCCGCAACATGCTCGAACTGGGATATCTCGATGAGGCTTCGCAATTTCTCGACTGGATGCTCCATGCCACACGGCTCACGCAACCCGAGTTACGCATCCTCTACACGGTCTTTGGTAATCCGGCGCCACGCGAGCATCAGTCCCGGGTGCTGCGTGGATACCGGAATTCCGCCCCGGTGAGATTTGGGAATGATGCTCGTGACCAGTTGCAGCTAGATGTTTATGGAGAGGTGATCGACGCGGCGTCGCTCTATGCGTTTCATGGAGGAACGCTCGATCGCGAGATGCAAAAAACCCTGGTCGGATTCGGCAATTATGTGGTCAAGCACTGGAATGAGCCGGACGAAGGCATTTGGGAACCGCGTACCGGCCGCCAGGATCATACCCATTCGCGATTGATGTGCTGGACGGCGCTTGACCGGTTGGTCTCCCTTGTCCAACAAGGCAAGCTCAAGGCTGCGAATCTCCACGAGTACAGGCGTAATCGAGACGCAATTCGACATCAAATTTCGACCCGCGGATGGAACGAGCGGCTTCAGAGCTATGTGAGCGTGCTCGATGGGGACGATCTGGACGCAAGCCTGTTGTTGCTCTCATGGTACGGCTTCGAGAAAGCCGACTCCCCTCGCATGCAATCCACCTACCGCGCGATTCGCACGGCCCTAGCCACCGGCGACCAACTGCTGTACCGTTACCGCACAGATCCGCCGGAGGGGGCGTTTGCGATTTGCAGCTTTTGGGAGGCTGAATACCTTGCCCTGGGAGGGGGAAACAGCGAGGAGTGCCGGCACTTGATGAAGGCGATGTTCCAATACCAGAACGATCTCGGCCTTTATGGAGAAGAGATTGATGCCGACAGCGGCGACGCGCTCGGCAATTTCCCCCAAGCCTTCACCCATATTGGACTGATCGGAGCCGCTCTGTCTCTCGAGCAGCGTGTCAAAGGCGAGAAGCAGCTAGCCCACCGTGCACAAAGTGCACCCGAGCAAAACCACGCGATTCAAGGAGACCTGATTCAGCTATGAACTGGAGCAGTTGGATACTCAGCGGATTTATCGCGACGGTGGTGCTTTCCGCAGCGCTAGCCACTAGCCAGGGGCTGGGGCTCACGCGCATGAACCTGCCATACCTGATCGGGGCAGTGATGACCCATGACCGCGATAAGGCTCGCTTGTATGGATTCATCGCCCACATGATCAACGGCTGGGCTTTTTCGATCATCTACGTTTTAATTTTCGAGGCCACGCGAAACACAAGTTGGTGGTTCGGCCTCATCCTTGGGCTGGTGCATGCCTTATTCGTATTGTCGATTGGGATGATGCTGCTGCCCACGCTGCATCCCCGCATGGCGAGTGAACGTCACGGGCCAACCTCTCGGCGCCAGCTCGAGCCGCCTGGATTTATGGCACTCAATTACGGCTATCAGACACCGCTCTCCGTGTTCTTGTCGCACGCGGCATTTGGGTCGATTCTAGCCAGCCTATACCAGTTGCACTGATCTACCAGTGCTGCTCTCCTCTGGCGTTCAGTGCCTCCGGAGCACGTGGCGTAAGGCGCTGAGAAGCGCGGCGGGCCCTTCGTCGGCCAGGATCATTTGGTCCGGTTGGATGATGGGATCGGGGCGCCGGGCGTCGGAAATCGCGATTACCGGAGCCTGCGGGCAATGCTCGCGCATTTCGTCAGCAAACTCCCGCACCACCGCATCGGGCAGAGTGTAGCTCAGCACCACCACGTCATAATTCCCCGCCTGGATCAGATCCAATGCTTGCGCGCGGTCGGTCGAGATCTGCACATGGAATCCGTGTTGCTGAAGCACCTCCGCGCGATAAAGCGCGAGTTCTCGGATGCTTCCAAGCATCAGCACACGATTACGCTCGGCGAATTTTCGACCGCCCGCTGCTTGGCCTTTCTTTTGGGAGCTTTTTGTTCTCCGCTCCCATTCCCGCCCGAAGCAAGTCCATGGGGCCCCGAAAGAAGCATGACCAAAGATTCTGTGATGGGACAGCCGGGCTCTCGGTGCCACCGTTCCTCCTCAGGCTTTAGACGATAAGCGCAGAGTGAATGCTCGAAGAATAGCCGCAGATCAGCTTTGAATTCAACTCGATGGCGAACAATTGGGGTCTAAGCCCCCGTATCTCTGCTGCATTCCTTAGCCGTCGACCAGGGAGTTGCCATCTAACTAGTCTAACGATGGCGGCGCGGGTTTTTGTCGTTTCCCTGCCCTGGGTCAAGGTGAAGTCCAACGGCGTCAGCCTTGGCCACGCCATCGCAACTCACCCGCTCTGGCCCCCGACCAGTGCTTTTTCCGGATTACTGGAGTAACCGAACGCCCCGGTTGCTCGTTGACCCGGTCTGCTGCAATCCATACATTCTGCATTGGGGGTTGTATGAAGGACATCCACGAGGTTCTGCGCCGTAAACAGGCAAAGTACGCTCAGCTCGGCAAGCAGATCGAGATGCTGCAGCAGGCGGCAGAGAAGCTTCGCGAAGTCGCTCCTTTGTTGACGGACAACGACGAGGACGATGGCGCGATTCTGGGCGAGATGGACGAACCCGCCGCGCCCGCCGCAAAGGCTGCGACGGCCCAAGGCCAATCCGCATCCGCGAAGCCGGTTGTCCGCACGGTTGCTCCGCGCTGGCCGTAAACTCGGGCTTTCACCCATGTCATTCCGCGCATTGCTGGTTACGAAAGACGACCAGGTCGCTGAGACGCTTACCCCGGTTTTGTCTAATTTCGGCCTTCGCACCGAATGCTGCGGCTATTCTGACGCCGTCTGCCTCATCACCGAACAGAAGTTTCAGGCGGTGCTAGTGGATTATGACGATCCGCCTAGCGCTTCTCTGATCCTGCAAAATTTGACGAGCACTCCTTTTCAGGCCAATGCCGTCACCGTTGCCCTGCTCAGTGACAAGAACAAAGTGCGCAACGTATTTGGCGCTGGCGCGAATTTCGTCCTCTATAAGCCGCTCGACGAAACCCAGGCCACGACTACGCTCCGCGCAGCCACCGTCCTGCTTAAGCGGGAGCGTAGAACCGCCTTTCGCGTCCCCATTCAGGTGGCCGTCCAACTCATCCTGGCGAATGGGACAGAAGGTGCTGCGGAGATGGAAGGGATACTGCTGGACTTAAGCGAGACAGGAATGGACGTCCTGGCTGCGCAGCCGCTTTATCCTTCGGCTCGGGTGAAGATGAGTTTTCTACTGCCCAATGCCGCGTCAGAATTTGAATTGCTGGGGGAAGTGGCTTGGGCGAACCCGAATGGCGAAACTGGCGTGCGATTTCGTGACACGCCGGAGAGCGTGCACGGGGCCCTCCATGGGTGGCTGGCACAGAATTCAAGACCGGGTACCCCTGTGGTTCCCGAAGCGGTTGCCGATTGCCTATTGACCGACCTGAGCCTCGGCGCCTGCTACGTGGAAACCGCATCGCCGTTTCCCGAGCGCACCCAGGTAGTGATGATCGTAGCAGCGGACGAACTGGAGTTTCGTGCCCAAGGACTGGTCCGGGTAATGCACCCTTCTCGCGGCATGGGAGTCGAGTTTGCCATGCGGAACGGGGCGGAGCGCCAGCAGACCGAGGAGTTCATCCGATTCCTGATGAGTCGGCCCGGAGTTCGCCCGCAGTTGCGGGTCGCTCCCCAGGTGCCTGAAAATGAGAGCGACGATGAGACCTCCTCGCTCGGGCAGTTCGATTCTGAGATCGAAGATCCTCTCCTCGATCTTCTGCGCAATCATGAATCCTTCAGCGAAGAGATGTTTCTACAGGCGCTCAAAAGTCAGCGCAGCGCAGAGGTCATAGAGTCCTAGCCCTTTGTCCGTCAGCCCTGCCTCTTCCATTTCCTGAGCAATGCGATGAGATCTTCCGGGCCGAGGGCCCGCGCCCGTTCCCATTCTCCGTTGCGCTGACTATAAAGCAGCTTGCCGCTTGTATCGAGGATGGCGATGGCCGGTATGCCACGTTTCATCGGAACGCCGTATTCGTTCATAAGATCTTGATTCTTTTCTCCACGGCCAACATCTACGTGCACGACTTCGTAGTTTGGCGTCAAGGCAGCCGCGATGTCTTTCCGGTGAAAGGCCTTGTCGAGGACGTGGCAGTCATAACACCAGTCAGCGCCAAAGACGACCAGCACCCGCTTATGCGCCTTTGCAGCTCGTCTTTCTGCCTCCCGAATCTCCTCCCGGGCGTTGGCTTGAGCGGGATAGATACTTTCGTCAATCGATAGCGGCTGTTCGAGCTTGGCAATGTCGCGCCCGGCAGCGATGATCCTCCAACCTCCGTTTTGCATTTGCCAGAGCTGCGCTGCCGTCACATAAACCGTTCGCGAAGGCGTCCGCGCGGAAGCCTGGAATAGGAGTTTCTGGATCCCTGGCTGGGGCGAGACAGACTGAACGATGTGTATATCCATGGAGCGAATCTTCAGTCCCGTCCAAAACGCCGCCTCCGCACTGGCGTCCACATTGCCCTTTCCGGTGTCGATCTGCGCGGGTGGCGCGGCGCTATAAAGCGACATCAGCTGGTTCGGATTCCCGTTAAGGATCGCCATTTGCCACTGCTCAAGAGGCTGAAAATTTTCGGCATTTTGTGCAAGGCTGGCAGACAGCGCGACAGACAAGAAGACAAAGCGCAGAACCGAAGGAAAAACTCTCATAGGGCGAGTATAAGGCCGTGGAGCGGTCCGGTTTCGACGCGAGCCTCGCTCTCAGGCCGCGGCCGGTCAATTTTGCTAAGCTCTACGCGTGGACAATAAATCCATTGCTGGCGTTCTCTACGAAACCGCTGATCTGCTTGAGGTCGATGGCGGCGATTCCTTCCGCATTCGGTCCTACCGAAATGCAGCAGAAGCGATTGAAGGTTGGCCACAACAGATCTCGGATCTGATCGCCAACGAAAAGCAGGTGCTTGCCATTCCCGGAATTGGCAAAGGTATGCTCTTGAACCTCAAGGAGATGCTTGGCGAGGGCAAACTGACACTCCATGCCGATCTGCTGCGGAAGTATCGCCCATCCATGCTCCAACTCCTAAAAGTGCAAGGACTCGGCCCAAAGACCATCGCCCTGATTTGGAGTGCGTACCAGGTCTGCGACCTTGAGGGTGTGGAGAAGCTGGCCCGTGAGGGCAAGATACGCATCCTGCCGCGCATGGGCGAGAAACACGAGCAAAAACTGCTCAAGGCGATCGAAGACTACCGGCGAATTGCCGGCCGTTTTCTCCTGGAGGCGGCTGAGATTCAATCCGACAAGATCATCGAGCATCTACGCGCGTATCCCGGAGTTGATCAGGCCACCCCGGCCGGTTCCCTGCGGCGCGGACGCGAAACCGTTGGGGATCTCGACATCTTGGTGACCGGACCCGCATGCTGCGATGATGCCGAGCGTCTGAAGCTGATTGACCACATCATCAAACTCCCCGGACTGATGGAGATTATCGCCCGCGGTGAAAACAAGATCAGCTTTCGTCTGCGCGGGGGGATGCAGGTAGACGTGAGAACTCTCGCACCCGAGTCGTTCGGCGCAGCCATGCAATACTTCACCGGCTCCAAGGCGCACAACGTCTCGCTCCGCCAGCGGGCGCTGAAGATGGGCTACACGCTCAACGAGTACAGCTTGGCGCGCCTAGACAATCAGGCGATCGTTGCCTCGAAAAGCGAACAGGAGATCTACGCGGCGCTCCAACTGGATTACATCCCTCCCGAGATCCGCGAGAATACGGGCGAGATTGATGCCGCTGAAAAGCACACGCTGCCCCCGCTCTTGGCTCAGCATGACATTCAGGGCGATGTGCACATGCACACTGTCGAGACCGATGGCAGGAACACGATCGAGGAGATGGCCGTTGCCGCCCGGGAGCGCGGGTATAAGTACATGGCGATCACCGACCACTCGAAGAATCTAGCCTTCGCCAATGGTCTTGACGATGAAAGGGCGGTCAAGCACATCGAGAAGATCCGCTCGGTCAACGACGCAATCGACGGTATCCGCATTTTTGCCGGCATCGAGGTTGACATTTTGGAAGATGGCACTCTCGATCTTTCAGACGCTGTCCTGGCGCAGATGGATCTGGTGATTGCGAGCATTCATTCCCACTTCAATCTGTCGGCCGAGGACATGACGAACCGGCTCTTAAAGGCTCTCGACAATCCTCACGTCTCAATCCTGGGTCATCCCACCGGGCGAATTCTTCTCCGCCGGGATGCTTATGCTTTCGACATGGACGCCCTGCTTCAGGCTGCCGCGCGCAAGAAAGTCGCGATGGAGTTGAATGCCTATCCCGATCGTCTCGATTTATGCGACCGTCACCTGCGGCAGGCAAAACAGGCCGGCGTAAAGATCGTAATCAACACCGATTCGCATCATACTTCCCATATGGAAAAGATGCGGTATGGTGTTTTGCAGGCACGGCGTGCCTGGCTTACGGCCAACGACGTTCTGAACACGCTCACCGCCGACCAGTTTGCAGGCGCGATGAAGCATGACTGGCCCAGTCTCTGACACGCGAGTAAAATCTCGAGCCTAGGAGGGTAAAATGTCGAATCCGCCGACCCCGCCCAGTTCCCCCCTACCTCCGCCTGCTCCTGAACCCAACCACGACTTCAATATCGCCGAGGAGTACGGCACGGCACGGAAGAGCCTTCCGCCGGCTCGAATCGTCGGCATTTGTCTTGGAGCTGTGATCCTGATTGTGGCGGGGTACTCCCTGACCCATCGCGCCCGTCCTCAATCGAGCGGCAGCATCGACGGGGTGTTCTCAGCGCCCATGCCGAATCAGAAGTTGCTGATGATCGCGGTGAACATCTCGCTGCAGAACAATGAGCAGAAGCCCACCTGGATCAAGAGCATTCAGGTTAGCTCTGAGGTCGCTGGTCAGAAACAGGCCGATGAGGCAGTGCCGGCGGTAGATGCCGAGCGCTATCTCACGGTGCTGCCGGATCTGAAGCCCCACGTTTTACCGATCCTCACGCCAGAAACGCGAATCAACCCAGGGGGAAAGATCTCCGGGACGGTGTTGGTGGGCCTACCCCTGACGCCTGGGAATTCGCCGCTCGCAAGTCCATTACCGTTACCATCTTGCCCTATGATGAGGTTGCGGTGGTGCTTACCAAGTAACTACTCGTGCTTTTGGATGTATTTCCGTCGGACCATGTGATTGTGCGATGCGGGGTTGAGTTCGTCATACTTCAGACAGCTGATCGAACCATCCACCTCGAGAACCCCGAGCGCGACATCCTTGTAACTGCTGATTCCATGCTCACGCAGCGCGCGCTCCAATTCGTCCATGCTGACGTGTTCCTTGGACATGTGAGCCGTGATGACTTGGCCATCGTGAATCAAAAGGCTGGGCTGGCCCTGGATCAGTTTTCGGAAACGGCGATTGGTTCCGGACAGGTCGGCTACCACGTAGTTCAGCAGGAGCAGCGTCAGCGCCGCTGCAACTCCGCCCATCAGAGAGTTGTCGGGCCCAGTCATCGCGTTCTGGACGGAGTTACTGATTAACAGAAGCAGCGTAAGGTCGAAGGGAGTCATCTGGCCCACCTCGCGCTTGCCACTGAGGCGCACCCCAAGCAGCACTACAAAGTAGACAACGACGGTGCGCAGCACCACCTCTATGAGTACGTGCGTGCCGGGAAACATGTGTGCCCAGAATATCGATGGGGCATTTCGCGGGGAAGAAACTACTTAGGAACGTGTCTTTCTAAAGCTTGGCTTTGTGCAAGCGCAGGGAATTCATGATCACCGAAACCGAGCTAAAACTCATGGCCGCCGCCGCTAAGATGGGACTGAGCAACAGTCCGAAGAATGGATAGAGCACGCCGGCGGCGATGGGAACTCCGATCGAGTTATAGAGAAAGGCGAAGAACAAGTTCTGACGGATGTTCTTCATCAGCTGACGGCTCAGTTTTCGAGCTCGAACAATTCCGGAAAGATCGCCCTTCAACAGGGTAATGCCCGCGCTTTCAATCGCCACGTCCGCTCCCGTGCTCATGGCAATGCCGACGTTGGCTTGGGCAAGAGCAGGTGCATCATTGATGCCGTCTCCCGCCATGGCCACGCGTCGGCCTTCCTGTTGCAGTTGCCTGACAACCGCCGCTTTCTCGCCGGGAAGAACCTCGGCCTGGAATTCTTGTATGCCGAGCTGCTTTGCGATAGCCTCGGCAACCGAGCGATTATCGCCCGTCAGCATGACCACCCGTAACCCCCCATTCTGCAGCTCTCTGATTGCGCCCGCTGCCAGGGCCTTGAGCGGGTCGGAAACGTAAATCACCCCTGCATATTGATGGTCAACCGCCACATGGATCGCTGTTCTGTCCTCGGAGGCCGCAAGCGGCGCGGCGCTATCCGGGATCCCGTTTTCTCTCATCAAGGCCCAGGTTCCCAGTACGACCTCGTGCCCGCCGGCTTTGCCGGTAATTCCCTTCCCAGCAAGGGAGTGGAATTCGTCCGGATCAGCTAGCTTCAACCCTCTTTCTTGCGCCGCGTGCACCATGGCGTGGGCAAGCGGATGCTCGCTCGCGCGTTCAAGCGCCGCCCCCAGCTCTAACAGTTGGTCGGCGCTCATGGCTGCAGCTGGAGCAATTGCCGTAACTCGCGGCTTTCCTTCCGTGAGTGTGCCGGTTTTGTCGAGCACCAAAGTATCGACCTTCTCAAGGGTTTCCAGGGCTTCCGCATTTTTGATCAAGACTCCGGCGTGCGCGCCTCGACCGGTGCCCACCATGACCGCCATTGGCGTAGCCAGACCGAGGGCGCAGGGGCAGGCGATGATCAGGACGGCAACGGCGTTGATGATGGCATGGGCAAAGCGAGGCTCCGGGCCGATGATGGCCCACCCGACGAATGTCAGCGCCGCAATCGCAATCACCGCCGGGACAAACCATCCCGCAACTTTGTCGGCGAGGCGTTGGATAGGAGCCCGGCTGCGTTGGGCTTCGCTTACCATGCGAACGATTTGGGAAAGCAATGTCTCGCTACCCACGCGCTCGGCGCGCATGATGAACGAGCCGCTGGTGTTCAGGGTTGCACCGATCACCTGATCCCCGGCGCTTCTTCCTACTGGAATAGATTCGCCTGTGACCATAGACTCGTCGACCGTGCTGTGACCTTCGAGCACCACGCCGTCCACCGGTACTTTCTCGCCGGGACGCACACGCAGGCGGTCTCCCGCTTGAACCTGATCGAGAGGAACGTCGATTTCCCGGTCGTCTCGCAGCACGCGCGAAGTCTTGGGAGCTAGATCCAGCAACGACCGAATGGCCGCCCCCGTCCGACTACGTGCCCCTAGTTCCATTACCTGCCCAAGCAAAACCAGCGTCACAATCGCCGCTGCAGCCTCGAAGTAAACCTCTGGGCTTCCCGTCACGTCGCGGAACGAGGCAGGAAAAATCCCGGGGACTACCGTCGCCACCAGGCTGTAGAGGTACGCCACTCCCGTGCCCATCGCGATCAAGGTGAACATGTTGGCGGAGCGGTTCACGACAGAAGCCCATCCCCGCTCAAAGAATGGAAGGCCGCCCCAAAGAACCACTGGCGTGGCCAGGAAGAGCTCGAGCCAGGGCAGCCAGCCCGAAGGCAAGGCCTGTTGGATCGGCATTCCGGGAAGCATGTCGACCATGGCAATCGCCAGCAAGGGGAGCGTGAACGCCAGACTCACCCAGAAACGGCGCGTCATGTCGAGAAGTTCCGGGTTCTTTTCTTCCACGGCAGTCACTATCCGAGGCTCCAGAGCCATACCGCAGATAGGGCAACTACCGGGTTCCTGGCGCACGATTTCCGGGTGCATGGGACAGGTGTATTCGGTCTGGGTGCGGGGAAATGGATTCTTGAGCTCGAGCGCCATGCCACAGCTCGGACATGGAATCGGTTTCGTTTCCTGGACCTCGGGGCACATCGGGCAGACGTAGACCGCGCTTGTGGAAACGGGCTTTCTAGCAGGCTTGTTCTGTTCCAGATACGCGGAGGGATCCGCCTGGAACTTCTCCAGGCATGAACGGCTGCAGAAAAAGTACTCTTTGCCTTCGTGGATCGTCCGGTACTTCGCTGATGCGGGATTTACTTCCATCCCGCAAACCGGGTCCTCGACCCTCTCGGAAGGGTTCGGTTGGGGAGCCTGAATTCCGACAAGCCCGATGGGCCTCGGCGGAGGGGGGCTGGGTTGCCCTGCGACATCGAGCATGACAAGTCCCGAGCGATTGGGTTTCAGGAATTGCTCCGGTCGAGCCTCGAACTTCTTGGCGCAGGCAGTACAGCAGAAGTAGTAAGTCTTACCCCCGGAATCCACCCTCGCTTTTGCGGCGTCGGGATTCACCATCATCCCGCAAACCGGATCCATGACCTGTTTGGGTTTGACTTCCATTCTTAGCTTCCGATGCCTCTCCCTTAGATTCTTGAGCCGCTGCCCGCGATGCGAGCGGCGACTCAGGGGTATAAGCCTTGGTGTATCTTAAATTGAGCAGCTTAGAGGAGAGGCCCTAGCGAATGACCCAGATGGATGTTTCCTACCGCTATGTGAATCGTCCAGACGAGACGATGATGCGAGCTATCGACAACATGCGAGAAGTGTACGGAATTCGGCGCGTGAGCTTT